>RRZT010530502.1_pt1 | contig 24249 bp, 17 predicted proteins | sample 2165551 | NCBI WGS metagenome assembly RRZT01 (sample SAMN10456910, study PRJNA506462) | wastewater metagenome | biome: wastewater; feature: sludge; material: wastewater sludge; isolation source: wastewater sludge with Escherichia coli K12::gfp cells carrying plasmid... | place: USA: Moscow, Idaho... | reverse complement strand
GGTGCAAGGGCGCAGCATGGTGGTCAAGCGGCTCAAACCGCTGCCCGTTGAGGCAGTGGTGCGTGGCTACCTGGCAGGCAGTGGCTGGGCTGAATACCAGCAAAATCAAAGCGTTTGCGGTGTGCCGCTGCCTGCGGGCTTGCGCAATGCACAACGCCTGCCCGAGCCTATTTTTACCCCCGCTGCTAAGGCTGCCGTGGGCGAGCACGATGAAAACATCAGCTTCGCACTGGTTGAGGCGATGGTTGGAAAAGATTTGGCCGAGCGCATTCGCAGCATCAGCATTGCCTTGTACCAAGAGGCGAGCGCCTACGCGCTGACTAAAGGCATCATCATTGCTGATACCAAGTTTGAATTTGGGCTGGATGCCGATGGCACACTCACCTTGATGGATGAGGTGCTCACGCCTGACAGCTCACGCTACTGGCCGCTGCAAGGCTACCAGCAGGCGTTTGATGCGGGGCAAAACCCGCCCAGCTACGACAAGCAGTATTTGCGCGACTGGCTGCAAACGGCTACGGTCAATGGCCAGCCGTGGAGCAAAACCCCGCCCGCGCCCACGCTGCCCGAAGATGTCAGTGCCAACACTGCTGCCAAATACCGCGAAGCCTTGCAAGTGCTTACGCGCTAAAGTTGGCGGGTTGGCAAGTTAGAGCAGTTTTTGCGCAAGGGCGCTGTGGCGTGCAGCGGCGCTGTTTTAATGAGTTTTGCGTTATTTGAGGGTTACCGAGTTTTGCTCTTTAAGTGCGACAAGCAGTATTCATGCGGGTTGTAGGGCATTTATGCCCTGTAGGGCGCATAAATGCTGCTTGTTTGGTTTTTGGCTTGTTTTGATGCGCTGTGGTGCTTGGCGTGGTTTTTGCACCAATAGCTGCAAGCAGCGCAAAAATACCCTGCCCGCTGCGTAGCGTACCGCTGCTGAGAAATGTGAAAATTGCCCAACTGCGCTACAGTTCGCAGTCAGGTTTGTATTTTGGTTAGCAAAGAAGAAAGCACAACATGTTTATAGTTCATATTGTTTTAACACTTGCGCTGGGCGCAGCCGCTGCTTGGTATGCGCACAAGTCAGGCATAGGCGTAGCGGGCATGCAAAAAAACGGCACGTTGATTGCGGGTGGACTGGGCGCTTTTATCGTTGCCTATCCGCTTACAGCAATTGGTGTCTATGAGGTAGGCGGGGTTATTTACTATATTTCTGCGGCTACGGGTGGCGTAATGGGCTTGCTGGCATACGGCATCATGAAAGCCGAAGATTAACGCCCTTGCCGTAAACCTTTTGCACAGCGATATACGGAACAAGCTGTTTTGAGCGGATTTGCCCAGCACCCAAAAAACAGGCAGCAAGGCGCTGCCGTGCCCGCCAAAGCAGCGCTAGACGTTGCATCTAGTCTAGCGCCTGCTGTGCCAAGCATGTCTGATGCCGTGCAGCAAACAGATGGCGTTATCCGCATCCGTGGCGCGCGCCAGAATAATCTGCGCGGTGTAGATGTAGACATTCGCACGGGCGAGCTTACCGTTGTAACGGGGCCGAGTGGCTCGGGCAAATCCAGTCTGGTTTTTGACACGCTTTACGCCGAAGGCCAGCGCCGCTATGTAGAAACCTTCAGCGCCTACGCGCGCCAGTTTCTCGACCGCATGGACAAACCCGCGGTAGACAAGGTTGAAGGCGTACCGCCCGCAATCGCCATCGACCAAACCAACCCCGTACGCACCAGCCGCTCCACCGTGGGCACGATGACAGAGCTGAACGACCACCTCAAGCTCTTTTTCGCCCGCTTTGCCCACCTGCACGACCGCGCCACAGCTTTGCCCGTGCAGCATGACAATACCGACAGCATCTACGCCGATTTGCAAGCGCGGTGCGCCGCCATGCTTGCAGCAGGGCAGGGCGAGCCCAGGCTCATCATCACCTTTGCCGTGGTGCTGCCCGCACACATTGGCGACGACGAAATCGCCCAGTGGCTAAGTGCCAGCGGCTTTACCCGCATCCATAGCCAGCAGCGCGTGCTTTTGCCTAAAGATGACGCTAACGCAGCCGATGCCGCAGACATTGGCAACGGGCAAAGCCAAGAAAAAGAAGAAAAACTGCGCCTGCAAATTATTGCCGACCGCTTGCGTCTGTCAGCCGTCGAACCTGCCCGCGTGCGCGAGGCGCTAGAGCTGGCTTTGCGCCACGGGCAAGGGCAGATTACGGTATTTGTGCAAGCGGCTAACCAGCCAGCGAGCAACGCCAATAGCAGCGCTACAGACAGGTGCGCAGACAGCGCCGCAAACCAGCCAGACACCGCGCCCGAGCAGCAGTGGGCATACTCCAGCGGGCTGCATTGCCCGCAAAGCGGCATCAGCTACCGCGCTGCGCTGCCAGGCATGTTCTCGTTTAACTCGGCCGCAGGTGCTTGTGCGGCCTGCAAGGGTTTTGGGCGCGTCATAGGGGTGGACTGGGGGCTGGTCATACCCGATGAAAAGCTCACCTTGCGCCAAGGCGCAATCAAGCCCATACAAACCCCCGCGTGGGTAGAAAGCCAGCACGACTTGCTGCACCACGCCGAAATTGCAGGCATACCGCGCGATACGCCGTGGAGCAAACTCACCGAAGCGCAGCAGCGCTGGGTGATAGATGGCGCACCCAATTTCAAAGAAGGCAACTGGAGCAAACAGTGGTATGGCGTAGCGCGGTTTTTTGGCTATCTGGAAAGCAAAGCCTACAAAATGCACATTCGGGTCATGCTCTCCAAATACCGCAGCTACACCGAATGCCCTACCTGCCAAGGCGCGCGCCTGCAAGCCGAAAGCCTGCTGTGGCGTGTAGGTAGCAAGGCCGATGCCGACGCTGTTTTGCCCTCCGCGCAGCGCCACATGCCGCACGGCACGCAATGGAGCCGCGCCCAGCTTGAAAGCTTGCCAGGGCTGTGCCTGCACGACATGATGCAGTTGCCGCTGGAGCGCCTGCATGCATTTTTTGAACGGCTGGCACAGGGCAATGCCGCGTTGAATGCCGAAAGCAATACCGAACGCAGAAAACGCGAAAACTACGCAGAAGACGCAAAAGAAACACAAGAAGTTGCTGCTGGTTTTTCTGCGCCCTCTACGCCCTCTGCGCCACCTCTGCGCCCTGACCCCGCCTCCGTTCCCGATTCCGCATCTGCCGCCACCCAAGCCCAAAAGCTGCTGTTTGAAGAAATCACCCACCGCCTGCATTACCTGTGCGATGTGGGCTTGGGCTACCTCACGCTCGACCGCCAAAGCCGCACCTTGAGTGGTGGCGAAGTGCAGCGCATTAACTTGACTACAGCGCTAGGCACATCGTTGGTCAATACCTTGTTTGTGCTTGATGAGCCCAGCATTGGCCTGCACCCGCGCGATATGCAGCGCATCATCACCGCCATGCAGCGCCTGCGCGATGCGGGCAACACGCTGGTGGTGGTGGAGCACGACCCCGCCATCATGTGGGCGGCCGACCGCATGCTCGACATGGGCCCAGGCCCTGGTGCGCGTGGCGGCCAGATTGTGTTTGACGGCAGCACCGCCGCACTCAAGCAAGCGCATACGCTTACGGGCGACTATTTAAGCGGGCGCAAGCAGGTAATTGACCTGCACAGCACGCAAGCAGGCGCTTGGCGGCAACGCGCTGTGCAGCCCAACACCCCGCGCCTGCTGCTTGAAGGCGCACGCCAGCACAACCTGCAAAACATTTCGCTTGAAATACCCTTGCAGCGGCTGGTTTGCATCACGGGCGTAAGCGGCTCGGGCAAATCTACCTTGATGCAAGACGTGCTTGCCCCCGCACTGCTGCGCCACTTTGGTAAAGCCACCGAAGCGCCTGGCGCACACGATAGGCTGCTGGGCGCAGATTATTTATCTGACGTGGTATTTGTAGACCAAAGCCCCATAGGTAAAACAGCACGCTCCAACCCCGCCAGCTACGTAGGCGCGTGGGATGCCATACGCCAACTCTTTGCCACCGCGCCACTGGCACAAGAGCGCGGCTACACAGCCAGCAAATTCAGCTTTAACAGTGGCGACGGGCGCTGCCCCACTTGTGGCGGCAGCGGCTTTGAGCATGTGGAAATGCAGTTTTTAAGCGATGTGTACTTGCGCTGCCCAGATTGCAATGGCCAGCGTTACCGCCCCGAGCTGCTCGAAGTGCGCATTCAGCGCGCAGACCGCGCCTTGAATGTGGCAGACGTGCTGGAGCTCACCGTGCACGAAGCCACGCAACTGTTTGCCGCCGACCGCCAGGTGCTACGCGCCCTGCAACCCATTGTGGATGTGGGGCTGGACTACGTCAAACTCGGCCAGCCCGTGCCAACGCTCAGCGGCGGCGAGGCGCAGCGCCTGAAACTGGCAGGCTTTTTGGCGCAAGCCGCACAAACCACAGCCAAAAGCAAACAGCCACTGGCCAGCAAAGGCACATTGTTCCTGTTTGACGAACCCACCACAGGGCTGCACTTTGACGACATCGCCAAACTGATGCGTGCCTTTGCCCAATTGCTTGATATCGGTCACTCGCTGATAGTCATTGAGCACAATCTAGACGTTATCCGCGCCAGCGATTGGCTCATAGACATGGGCCCAGAAGGTGGCAGCGCAGGCGGGCAAATAGTAGCGCAAGGCACGCCCGATACGGTGCGCCAGCACGCAAGCAGCCATACGGGGGCGGCATTGCGCGATTACGATGTGGCGATGGGGGTAGATAGCTATGCCGAATGCAATACCGAACGCAAAAGTCGCGAAAACTACGCAAAAGACGCAGAAGAAATACAAAAAAATTTAGGCAATTCTTTTGCGACTTCTGAGCAACCTTTGCGACTTTTGCGTTCTGAATTTGAGCCATATCAACACAACACCGAACGCGAAAACCACGCCTTAAAAGCAGCCGAAGCACAGCCTGTTTATGGCGATTTTTCTGCGCCCTCTGCGCAACTTTTGCGCCCTCTGCGTCGCGTGCCCGAATCCGCCTTTATCGACATCCGCAACGCCCACGAGCACAACCTTAAAAACCTCTCGGTACGCATACCGCGCGGGCAGCTTAATGTGATTACGGGGGTAAGCGGCTCGGGTAAATCCACACTGGCGTTTGACATTATTTTCAACGAAGGCCAGCGCCGCTACCTTGAGAGTTTGAACGCTTACGCCCGCAGCTTGGTGCAGCCAGCAGGCCGCCCCGATGTAGATGCCGTCTATGGCATACCGCCAGCCGTAGCCATTGAGCAGCGCCTCTCGCGCGGCGGGCGCAAATCCACCGTTGGCACTACTACCGAAGTTTGGCACTTTCTGCGGCTGCTGTACGTCAAGCTGGGCGTGCAGCATTGCATTCACGACGGCCACCCCGTACAACCCCAAACGCCCGAGCGCATCGTGGCGCAAATCATGCAGCGCCACCGAGGCGAGCACATAGGCTTGCTCGCGCCGTTGGTCACTGCCCGCAAAGGCATCTATACCGAGCTGGCAGACTGGGCGCTGCAACGCGGCTACAGCCATTTGCGCGTAGACGGCGAATTTTTGCCCACACAGGGCTTTGCCCGCCTTGACCGCTTTAAAGAGCACAACATCGAGCTGCCCGTACTCAGTCTGGACATCTCACCCGCCAGCGAAGACACACTGCGCCAAGCCGTACACGCCGCCTTGCAGCATGGCAAAGGCGTGCTGCACGTGTTAAGCGAGCTGCACGGGCTGGAACATGCCATGCAAACAGGCGCGAGCACTGCCGCCATAGGCCGCCAGCACATCTACTCCACCCTGCGCGCCTGCCCCGTATGCAGCACCAGCTACGCCGAGCTAGACCCGCGCCTGCTTAGCTACAACAGCAAACACGGCTGGTGCGCCCAATGCGTAGGTACGGGCGTGCAACTGAGCAAAGAGCAACGCAAGCTGCTCGATGACACCGTACAAGCCGCCGACCAAAAAGGCCGCGAGCAAAGTTGTGCCGAGCCAGATGTGGCAGACGTTGTAGAGCAGCGCTGCACCGCTTGCCAAGGCACACGGCTCAATGCCACGGCGCGGGCGGTGTTGCTGCATGTTGATGCCGATACCGACACCAATACCAATACCAATACCAATACCAATACCGAACGCAGAGGGCGCAGAGAAAACGCAGAGGGCGCAGAAGAAAGTAATCTATCTGGCAATTTCTCTGCGAACTCTGCGCCCCCTCTGCGAACTCTGCGTTCTGAATTGCAGCGCCCCCAATCCCAAGGCATCTCCATCACCGACTTGGCGCATTTAAGCGTAAGCGACTTGCGCTGCTGGCTCCAAGGGCTGCAACTGGCAGGGCGCGATGCCGACATTGCCCGCGACTTGCTGCCCGAAATTGCGGCGCGTCTGGACTTTTTAGAGCAAGTAGGCCTTGGCTACCTCACGCTAGACCGTGGCGCACCCACCTTAAGCGGTGGCGAAGCGCAGCGCATCCGTCTGGCAGCGCAACTGGGCAGCAACCTGCAAGGCGTGTGCTACGTGCTCGATGAGCCCACCATTGGCCTGCACCCGCGTGATAACCGCATTTTGATTAACGCCCTGCAAGCCTTGAGCAGCAAAGGCAACACGCTGCTGGTGGTTGAGCATGACGAAGACACCATCCGCGCGGCAAGCCACATCATTGACATTGGTCCAGGCGCTGGCGTGCGCGGCGGCACGCTGGTAGCGCAAGGCACGGCGGGCGATATAGCCGCCTGCGAGCAATCCATTACAGGCCGCTACCTGCGCGCGCCCATGCGCCACCCCATGCAGCCGCGCCGCGCAGTAGCCTTGCCGCCAGTTGGCAGCAAACCCCAAGCCAACCAAGCCGAGCAAATCAACCAAGTTGAGCAAGCCGAGCAAGCCTGCCTTATCGTGCAACAAGCCAACCTGCACAACCTGCAACACCTCACCGTGCAAGTGCCCCTGCACAGGCTGGTCGCGGTAACGGGCGTAAGCGGCTCGGGAAAATCTACCTTGGCGCGTGATGTGCTGCTGGCCAATGTGCAAGCAGTAGTGCAGCAACGCGCCACCAAAGCAGGCCGCGAAGCCGACGCAGCAGGCCAGCGCCCCGCATGGCTCGGGTGCAGCGCCATCACAGGCTACGAAGCCATAGCGCGGGTGCTCGAAGTAGACCAAACCCCCATCGGCAAAACCCCGCGCAGCTGCCCCGCCACCTACATCGGCTTTTGGGACGACATCCGCAAACTCTTTGCCCAAACCCTGCAAGCCAAAGCACACGGCTTTGCCGCTGGCCGCTTTAGCTTCAATACAGGCGCAGGCCGCTGCCCAGCTTGCGAGGGGCAAGGCATGCAAACCATTGAAATGAGCTTTCTGCCCGATGTGAAAGTGCCCTGCGAAGTCTGCCGTGGTGCGCGTTTCAACCCGCAAACGCTCGGCGTAACCTGGCGCGGCAAAACCATAGGCGATGTGCTGCAAATGGAAGTGGATGAGGCAGTAGAGTTTTTCGCCACCATGCCGCAAATCGCCCACCCACTGCAACTGCTGCAAGACGTGGGACTAGGCTACCTCACCCTTGGCCAGCCCAGCCCCACCCTTAGCGGCGGCGAAGCGCAACGCATCAAACTCGTCACAGAGCTAAGCAAAGTACGCGACGACATTGGCCGACGCGGGCAAAAAGCCCCGCACACCCTGTACGTGCTCGATGAGCCCACCGTTGGCCTGCACATGAGCGACGTAGAAAAGCTCATCGGCGTGCTACACCGCTTGGTAAATGCAGGCCACAGCGTGCTGGTGATTGAGCACGACTTGGACGTCATCGCCGAAGCCGACTGGGTACTCGACTTGGGCCCCGAAGGCGGCAGCGGCGGCGGGCGGCTGGTAGCAGCAGGCACGCCCGAAGACATCGTACGCAGCGCCAGCTATACAGGAGTGGCATTAGCGCCAGTGCTGGCACGGTAATACAGACCAGCGCGGGCAATGCGGGCGCAATACGGCTGCAATACGGGAGAGCAGGACGCAGAGGGCGCAAAGGATACGCAGAGGACGCAAAAAAATACCAAAAACCGATTGATTGATTGGGTTTGTTTAATTTCGTTTACGCCCACTGCGTCCTGCCCTGCGCTCTTGCAATCCACCAAAGCCAAACAGCCAAGCAACCAGCCTCCATGCGCCTTGCAGCCCATAAATGCCCTGCAACCCGCATAAACACTGCTTGCAATACTTTTTGATATTTGCGCTGGGTTTGATGCGGTCTGGCTCTGCTTTCTCTTTTGAATATTTTTGTATTCTTTTGCGTCCTCTGCGCAACCTTTGCGCCCTCTGCGTCCTGCCTCCGCATTCCCTGCCTTTTTAGCTTTGTTTGCAACCTGGCTGGCGTTGCCGCATAAACGCAAGGCATCTGGTGTAAATTCGGCTCTATCCATTTGCAGCCCCACCAGCCCAACTCACCAGCCCAAGCCACCCATGCCATATCAGCACAGCACCCCCGCCATGCAGCAGCCGTACCAGAGCCGTGCTTTTTACAACTTGCGCCGTCTGGCGGGCAGCGCCCTTGTAGCCTTGCTTGCGCTCTTACTGGCAGCGTGCGCCAGCACCGCGCACTACCCCATCAACCCCGCCTCGGTTGCGCACGACCCATCCAAAGAATACCGCCTTGGCAATCTGGAGCAGGGCGATACCAGCAACAGCTTGGCGCTGGTCATGACTTTTTCTGGCGGTGGCACGCGTGCGGCTGCCTTGGCGCACGGCGTGCTTGAAGAAATGGCAGAAATGCAGATTCAATGGGATGGCAAAAAGCGCGTGTTGCTCAAGGAAATAGACGCTATCAGTGGCGTTTCTGGGGGCGGCATCACCGCTGCGCACTACGCCTTAAAGCAAGGGCGCCACTTTGAGGAATTTCCCAAGCAGTTTCTCTACTACAACTTTCAGCAAAGCATTATCGACAGCTTGTTTTCATTGAGCATGCTCTCGGACTTGGCCTCTGCCACCTTTGGGCGCATCGAAATCATGGCCGACAAGCTCGACCGCCACCTGTACAAAGGCGCAAGCTACGGCGACTTGGTCAAGCAGCGCAAACGCCCTTATATTGTGCTTAACGCCACCGATATGTCTTCGGGCGCACATTTCCCCTTTACGCAAGACCAATTTGACATCATCTGCGGCGACCTCAACGCCATACCGCTAGCGCGTGCGGTAGCAGCATCGGCGGCAGTGCCCGTGGTGTTTAGCCCGCTAACGCTGAAAAACTACGCCAGCACTTGCACCCGCCCCATTCACCAAACGCTGGAGCGCCCAGCCGCCGCGCTTAGCCCCCGACAACAACAGCGCCTGCAAGAGCTGCGCAGCTACCGCGATGACAAACGCCGCCCCTATTTGCACCTGGTAGACGGCGGGCTGGTTGATAACATGGGCGTTTGGGGCAGCTTTGATAGCAGCATTTTCTCTGGCAACGTCTTGAAAATGGTGCGCGATATGGGCGCAGACGAAGTAGCAAAAGTGCTCATCATCGTAGTAGCCGCCGAAACCGCCCCCACGCTGGATGCAGACCTAAGCCCCAACGTGCCCTCCATCAGGCGCGTAGCGCAGGCTTTTGCCGACATACCCATCAACCATATGTCGCGCGAATCGTTGATTGCGTTTCGCGAAAAAGTCTCAAGCATGCAAAAGGAAATATCAGCCAGCGCAGGCAAGCCCGTCGATTTTTATCTGGTAGAAGTTTCCCTGCGCGACATTGCCGACCCCGCCGAGCGCGAGCGCTATATGCGCATCCCCACCACGCTGTATCTGCCCGCCGATGATGTAGACGACTTGCGCAAAAAAGGCCGCGAAATGCTGCGCCAGTCGCCACAAATGCAGCGATTTTTGCGCGATACCGCACCAGCCACAGCGCCAGAAGCATCAGCGCCAGCAGAGATAAAAGCAGAAACACAAGCAGAGCCAGAAGCAAAAGCAGAAGCAAAAGCAGAAGCAAAAGCAGAAGCAAGCACACAAGCTTTATCAGAAGTTGCAGCAGAGCAATCCGCAGCAGACAAGGCAGCGGCAAACAAAGCTGCGACAAATGCCGATGCGGCAAACGCACAACAAGCAGATTAAACACGGGCAGCGCGTGCAAAAGTGCGCTTTAGCCGCGTAGCAAATTGTGCGCGAGCCAGTATTGGCAGACTTAGCGCGTATTATTCAAACCGCACATGCGATTTACACGCACCCTACAACCCGAAAGGAAGCCAAACCATGCAAAAAGCACAACTCATCAAAACCATTTCAGCCCTTGCACTGGTGCTTGCCAGCGTACAGGCACAGGCACAAACGGGGCGCAAAAAATCTGCCCGTGGCAAAACGCCAGCGGCAGTGCAATACCGCTGTGACGGTGGCAAACGCATCAGCGTAAATTACCTGTTTGGAGAAAGCACACTCAAAGCACGCGTTAAGCTGCAAGGCAAAACACAAACGCTAGACTGGGACGCGCACGAAACCGATAAAGAAATCGAGATTTTCAACAACAATAACTACCAGTTGGTAACCGACCAGTTTGACGCACGCACCTACCGCAAAGCAGGGCTGCGCCAAGTTACCAAGCAAACACGCGCACAGGTAAACGGCAAGTGGTTGCCCGTGTCAGAAATTCTCTATAAAAACTGCGCTCCACGCTAAAAAATAGCAGGCAGCAGGCAGTACCAGTAGCTAGAGCCCGCAGCTAGTACCAGCAGCTTGCGCCAGCCAATGCCAGCAAGCAGCAGCACTAGCCAAGAAAACGCTGATGAAGAAAACACTGATTGGCTCTCCAAGCAAGAGCAGATTCAGAAAACCGTCATTCCCGCGCAGGCGGGAATGATGACTTTTGGGGTTTGCGCTCTTGCATGAAGAATAAATCAGCGCCGTGTTAGATGAATACGGGGCAACGACGCAGAAGAATACGAGGCGAACGCAAAAGGCGCAGAAGTTACGCAGAAGGCGCAAAAGGAATACCAAATTTGTTTGAAGATGCCTTGAAGCAGTGTTTATGCGGGTTGCAGGGCATAAATGGCTGGGAAGGCGCATGGGGGCTGGTTGTCGGGGGTTTTGCGGTTTGGCTTTGCTTGGGCTGGAGGAATGCGGGGCAACGAAGCAGAAGAAGTTCCGAATTATTTGAAAAGCCAGACAAACAGCATTTGCCCGCTATCCCCGCGTCAAGCCAGAAACCCGTCGTTCCCGCTTCCCACCGTCATTTCTGCCTCCCCACCGTCATTCCCGCGTAGGCGGGAATCCATGCTGCCTCAACCACGACGTTGCCGCCCCTTTCGTCACACCCTCCCATCGTCATTCCCGCGTAGGCGGGAATCCACGGCTGCGCCGCTGGCACAAAGTAATCAGTTTTATGCCCAAGCCATGCCCGCGCGCGCTTGTGAAAACCGTAGCCGTTGCGCGGTGCAGGTTGTGTGTGGCTTCGCTTGCGCTTGACTATGCTTGGGTGTGGCTTGTTGGCGCTTTAATTGCGTGCTTTAGTTGCCTGCTTCAGTCGTGTGCTTCAGTTGCGTGCTTCAGTCGTGTGCTTATGTGGCTCTGCCTCAAGTGCGGCTGTGTTGCTGGCGTGCAGCAACTGCGAAGGGGCAAAAATCAGCGTGAAGCAAGAGCCTTGCCCCAGTTGGCTTTCAATATCCAAAGTGGCGTGGTGGCGCTGTGCAATGTGTTTGACAATGGCAAGCCCCAGCCCTGTGCCGCCCGTTTCGCGTGAGCGGCTTTTGTCGAGGCGGTAAAAGCGCTCGGTAATGCGGGGCAGGTGTTCGCGCGGTATGCCTGGGCCCGTATCTTGCACGCTGATATGCAAAGCGCCGTCTTTTTTGATTTCGGCGCGGGCGGTAATATCGCCCCCGGCAGGCGTGTAGCGCACGGCATTGCTGAGCAAGTTGCTCAATGCGCTGCGCAGTTCGGAGTAGCTGCCTGCGATTTGCAGCGTGGGCTCAATGGCCAGTTCGGCATGGATATGGTGCATCGGGTGCTGCTCATTGCTGCCAATTACCCCAGAGAGTGCCTGCGCGTCGGTAACGCATTGGGCAACAAGCTCGCAAACGTTGGTGTGTTTGGATGTGTCGGGCGCAGGGCTGTCTTCGAGGCGCGAGAGTGTGAGCAAGTCTTCTACCAGCACTTGCATGCGCTGCGCTTGCTCTGCCATTAAAGCCAGATAACGGCTGGTATCTTGCTCGCCAAGGGGTATGGTTTGCAGTGTTTCAACAAAGCCCGAGAGCACGGTTAGCGGCGTGCGTATTTCGTGCGAAACGTTGGCTACAAAGTCGCGCCGCATGCATTCGGCTTGCTCTACGGCGGTAATGTCGAGCGAGAGCAAGAGGCGTTTGCCTTTGCCAAAGCCGAAAAACCGCACCGAGAGCCTTACTGGGCGTTGCGTTGTGTGCTTGCGCCCGTAAATGGTTACGCCTGTGCCACTGTGTGGCTGCATCCAGTAGTGTACGAATGCGGGGTCGCGCACCAGGTTGATAACGTGTTGCTCAATGTCTTGCGGGCTTTTAAAGCCAAAGTGTTCGGCTGCAATTTGGTTAAACCAGCTTATGCGCCCAAGCTCGTTGAGCAGCACTACGCCTACGGGAGAGGCGTGCAGGGCATCGAGCAAGGCATCCAGGCGGTCTTGCGCTTGCGTGGTTTTGCGCTCTTGCTTGCGCTGTATGGTGGTGGCTGCATCGGCTACTTCTGCCCACATATTGAACACGCGCGGGCGGTTGCGGCGCAATTGCCCGCGTTTGAGCCAGCGCAAGGTGCGCAAGCCTTGCCAGTTGTCCCATGCAAGCCACAGCGCAGTGCCTAGCAGTGTGGCGCATAGGGTAAAGAAGGCAGCATCGGCGTGGTTGCGCTCTTTGAGCCAAAGACCCAGCCCCACACCAATGGTTTGGGTCATAAACAGCCAGGCAAGTCTCCAACTCATAGGCTAGCAATCGGTTTGGTGGCGAGGGGGCAATGGTTGCGGTGCGGCATGGCATATCGTACCCCAAGCCTTTTGGCTTGATACAAAGCGCGCTCTAGCTTTTCAGCGTAGTGATACGGTAGCCAGCACCGCGCACGGTTTCAATCATGCTGCCTGCTTCGCCCATGGCTTCGCGTAGGCGCTTGATGTGGACATCTACCGTGCGTTCTTCGATAAAAACATGGTCGCCCCAGACGCGGTCTAGCAACTGGGCGCGGCTGTGTACGCGCTCGGCGTTTTTCATCAGATAGTGCAGCAGTTTGAACTCGGTGGGGCCCAGTTTGAGGGGTTGGCCTGCAAAATGCACGCGGTAGGTGCTGGTATCGAGCGAGAGGCTGCCCAGCTCAAGCAGGGTGTTTTCTGGCTCGGGTGCGCGGCGGCGCAGTACGGCGCGAATGCGTGCCAGCAGCTCTTTGGTGGAAAAGGGCTTGCTGATGTAGTCATCTGCGCCCGCATCCAGCCCTTGCACGCGGTCGTTTTCGGTGCTGCGGGCAGTGAGCATGATGATGGGCACGGCTTTGGTGCGTGCATCGCTGCGCCAGCGCTTGGCCAGCGTTACGCCGCTTTCGCCAGGCAGCATCCAGTCGAGCAGAATCAGGTCGGGCACTTGTTGCTCAAGTTCGCGCTGCGCTACAGCGCCGTCGCTTGCCCAGGTGATGTGGTAGCCGTTGTGGCGCAGGTTTACGCCAATCAGCTCAGCAATAGGCGCTTCGTCTTCAACGACCAAAATTTTTGGTTGTGGGCGCATGTGCTCTTACCCCAGTTGCGATTCGATGTCGTGCACGGGGGTGTGGCGCGCATCCAGCCCGCTGACGATGTAGATGACGCATTCGGCCAGGTTTTTGGCATGGTCGCCAATGCGCTCGATGGATTTGGCGATGAAGAGCAAATCCAGACTGGGGGTGATGGTGCGCGGGTCTTCCATCATGTAGGTAACGAGTTTGCGCAAAAAGCCGTCGTATTCTTCGTCAATCAAGTCGTCTGCCTTGATGATTTCAAGCGCCATGCGCATGTCAAGCCGCGCAAAGGCATCGAGCGATTTGCGCAGCAGGTCGCTGGCCAGGCGGGCGGCTACGTGCAGCTCTTTGGAGGGCAGGGAGCGCGCAGAGCTTGATTGGATGATGCGCTGCACCATGCGGGCTATGCGGGTGGCTTCGTCGCCCGCGCGTTCGAGGTTGGCTATGCCGCGCGAGATGGCAACCAGCAAGCGCAAATCGCGTGCGGTGGGCTGGCGCCGCCCGATGATGGATGTGAGCTCGTGGTCGATATGCACTTCCATGGCATTGACGAGTTGCTCGGTTTCGAGCACTTGTTTGGCCATATCGAGGTCGTGCTCGGTCATGGACTCTACGGCTTGGCGCATTTGTTGCTCAACCAAGCCGCCCATTTCCATCACCATGCTGGAGATTTGGTTGAGCTCGGCATCGAACTGGGTGGAGAGGTGTTTTTCAGTCATGGCTGTATCCTTGTATGTATTGCATCAGCCAAAACGGCCTGTGATGTAGTCTTCGGTTTCGCGGCGTTTGGGCTTGAAGAACATTTCTTTGGTGTCGCCAAATTCGATGAGCTGCCCCAGATACATATAGGCAGTGTTGTCGCTGCAACGTGCGGCTTGTTGCATGTTGTGGGTGACAATGACTACGGTGTAGTCGCTTTTGAGCTCGGCAATGAGTTCTTCGATTTTCGAGGTGGAGATGGGGTCAAGTGCAGAGCAGGGCTCATCGAGCAGCAGCACTTCGGGGCGTATGGCAATGCCACGTGCAATGCACAGGCGCTGCTGCTGCCCGCCTGACAGACCAGAGCCGTTTTGTTGCAGCTTGTCTTTGACTTCGCCCCACAGTGCGGCTTTTTTCAGCGCCCATTCCACGCGGTCGTCCATATCGGCTTTGCCGAGGTTTTCGAACAGCTTTACGCCAAAGGCAATGTTGTCGTAAATCGACATGGGAAAGGGCGTGGGCTTTTGGAAAACCATGCCGATTTTGGCGCGAATCAGGGCTACGTCTTTGCTTTTATCGAGCAGGTTTTCGCCATCTACCGTGAGCTGGCCTTCGGCGCGCTGCTCGGGGTAAAGCTCAAACATGCGGTTGAAAATGCGCAGCAGCGTCGATTTGCCGCAGCCTAAGATGCCAATGAAGGCGGTAACTTGCTTTTCATTAATATCAAGATTGATATCCATGAGCGCATGGAACTTGCCGTAATAAAAGTTCAGGTTGCGTGCGGATATTTTGGCTTTGGGAGTTTCTGTATTCACAAAAGATACCTTTTTGCTTGATTTTTACTTGATGCGACTAAAGCGTTGCCGTAGATAAATAACGTTTATTTTTTGGAGCGGGTGAGTAAACGCGCCAATATGTTGAGGCCTAGCACCGCCAGCGTAATTACCAGCACACCGACCCACGCCAGTTGTTGCCAGTTTTCATAGGGGCTCATGGCGAAGTTGTAAATCATGACGGGCAAGTTGGCCATGGGTGCGCCCATGTTGTTGCTCCAAAACTGGTTATTCATAGCGGTAAACAGCAGTGGCGCAGTTTCGCCCGAAATACGCGCAACTGCCAGCAGCACGCCCGTGATTACGCCCGAGCGCGATGCTTTGAGCGTAATGGCATAAACCACCTTCCATTTAGGCGTGCCCAGTGCGTAAGCCGCTTCGCGCAAGCCGCCTGGCACCAGGTTGAGCATGTTTTCGGTGGTGCGAATAACCACAGGAATAACCAGCAGCGACAGCGCCACAGAGCCAGCCCAGCCCGAGAAGGTTTTAAAAGGCGCAACCAAAATCGTTGAAACAAACATACCAATGACGATAGAGGGTGCAGACAGCAGCACGTCATTGACAAAGCGCGTGGTATTAGCCAGCCAGCCGTGCTTGTTGTATTCAGCCAGATAAATGCCTGCCATTACGCCTATGGGCGTGCCTATGAGCGAGCCCACTGCAACCATGAGCAGCGAGCCCCAGATGGCGTTGGCAATGCCGCCCACTTCCATAGGGCCAGGGGTAGATTGGGTAAAGGCAGTCAAACTTAGCCCGCTGATGCCGTTGCTGAAGGTTTCCCACAAAATCCAAAACAGCCAAAAAATGCCAAACAGCATGGCTGCAAAAGATAGCGTAAGCGCCACTTTATTGACCAGCTTGCGCCGCCCGTATTTGGCAGAGCGCCAATCTGGGGCAGATGGCTGAACCTGTGCGGCACTGGCTTGGCTGCGGCTAGCGCAGTTTGCCGCGCTGCTGGCAGGGCATGGTGCGCATGTTGCCTGTGCTGGCTGCGTTGCTTGTGTTGTAGCGCCATCCATAGCGGTGTTGCTGGCGGTGTTTGTGTCGGGTGTGTGAGGTGTGTTCATGCGTTGGTTCCTTCTCTTTTACGCATACGCATTAGCAGTATTTTTGACAGGGTTAGCACCACAAATGTAATCAGGAACAGCACCAAGCCCAGATAGATAAGCGAAGCCCGATGCAGACCAGGAGCAGCTTCGGCAAACTCGTTGGCAAGTGTGGCGGTGATGCTGCTGGCAGGCTCAAACAGGCTCAAAGAGGTAAGTTGGTTGGCATTGCCAATGACAAAAGTAACGGCCATGGTTTCGCCCAAGGCGCGCCCTAGCCCAAGCATGATGCCGCCTATGACACCCGTTTTGGTAAAAGGCAAAACCACGCGATAGACCACTTCCCAAGTGGTGGAACCCAGCCCGTAGGCAGATTCTTTGAGCAAGGTGGGCGTTACTTCAAATACATCGCGCATGACCGAGGCAATGTACGGAATAATCATGATGGCCAAAATGATGCCAGCAGGCAAAATGCCCAAGCCCACGGGCGGCCCCGAAAACAGGGCAGACAAGATGGGAATGCCTGCTGTTTTTTCTTGCAAGGGCATTTGTATGTACTCTGCCAGCACAGGGCCAAACACCATAAAGCCCCAAATGCCATACACGATAGAAGGCACGGCGGCCAGCAGCTCAACGGCAGTGCCCAATGGGCGCTTGAGCCAGGCGGGCGATAGCTCGGTTAAAAACAGGGCAATACCAAAGCTGATGGGCACGGCTATGAGCAAAGCAATCACCGAAGTGGCCAAAGTGCCATAAATCATGACCCAGCCGCCAAATTTTTCTTGCACGGGGTCCCAGTCGCTGCTGCCTAAAAAGCCAAGGCCGAATTTGTCAATGGCAGGCCACGCGCCCTTGATGAGTGAGAGCAAAATGCCTAGCAGCAGGCACAGGGTAACGATTACGGCGGCCTTGGCAGCGGTGGCAAATAGCCAGTCAGTCAGGGCGCTTTTGCGTGCGGGAGAGGTGGCTTGGGGTGGTTGCATGTCTTGTATAGGCAAGAAGGTGGCAGAAAATTGTGTGTTGCGTAACGCGAGTAGCAGCTAAAAATCTGCCTGAAACGGGCAGGCCAAAAAATGAGTTGCTTCTTGAGTAAACGCAAATTGATACAGTCAAATGTAGCCTAAATTCATATGTGCTTGTTTGATTTACATACCAAAGCCGTTACAGCAACAGTTGCAACAAGGGTTGCCGCAGCAAGCGGGCCGATGTGGCTGGTGTGTGTATTTGGTGTGCTTCGATAGCGCCATCTCCAGAGGGTTTTTTTGCAAGAAACGCTCTGGGCATGTGCCATAAAGCACCACAGCCTTTGTGGGGCTGTGGCGGCTATTGGGCAGGCGCGCTGCGCGGGTGTGTGCAGCTTGCCTGCTCTAAGCCGTTGCGTGCTTATTTGTAAGCTACTGGTTTGCCAGAAGTGTCTTTGATGTTTTTCCAGGAGGCTTCAATCACATCTTTCACATCTTTAGGCAGTGGCACATAGTCCAGCGCATCGGCTTGTTTGTCGCCATTGACCATGGACCATTTGAAGAATTTCAGTGCGCCAGCCGCTTTTTCAGGCTTGTCTTGGCTGGCTTGCATCAGGATGAAGGTAGCACCGCTGATGGGCCATGCTTGAGCGCCTTGCTGGTTAGTCAGAATCTGGTAGAAGCTGTTTTTCCAGTTGGCAGATGCGGCAGAAGCCTTGAATGCTTCGTCAGAAGGCTGAACGATTTTGCCAGCAGCGTTTTGCATTTGGGCGTAGTTCATCTTGTTTTGCTTGACGTAAGCATACTCAACGTAGCCAATAGAGTTGGGGATGCGGCTTACAAACTGGGCTACGCCTTCGTTGCCTTTGCCGCCTGTGCCAATGGGCCAGTTCACAGCAGTGCCTTCGCCTACTTTGCTCTTCCACTCGGGGCTGACTTTGCTCAGGTAGTTGGTGAAGATGAAGCTGGTGCCAGAGCCGTCGGCGCGGCGTACGGGGGCGATGGTTGCATCAGGCAGGGCAACGCCAGCGTTCATGGCGGCAATGGCGGGGTTGTTCCATTTGGTGATTTTGCCCAGATAGATGTCAGCCAGCAGCGGGCCAGAGAGTTTGAGTTGGCCAGGGTTAATGCCTTTGACGTTAATCACTGGAATTACGCCGCCAATAACGGTGGGGAATTGCACCAAGCCAGCGGCTTTGAGCTCTTCGTCTTTCAGGGGCATGTCGGATGCGCCGAAATCTACGGTTTTTGCCTTGATTTGCTGCAAGCCAGCGCCCGAGCCTACGGACTGGTAATTGACTTGCGAGCCAGTTGCTGCCTTGTAATCAGCAGCCCATTTGGAGTACAGCGGTGCAGGGAAAGATGCGCCTGCGCCAGTGATGTCTTGTGCTTGTGCAGTGGCTGCAAAGCCGAGGGATAGGGCAGCGGTTACGCCCACAATGCTGGATTTGAAAGTGATTTTCATATGATGGCAATCCTGTAAAAAGGTGGAATAAGCACCTGCAATAAAGACTGCGGATTGGGTGCTTGAAAGCGACTGTATAAAAGTTATGTGACAGTCATATGACAAAAAACGCTTTTGGCAAGTATTGTGGCAGCCATGCAATTGCAGCCGCATAAGGCAGGTCATACAGTCTATGATTGCGGGTGTGGTGCATGTGGTTACAAGTTGTTGGGGCAAACAAGCCCATTTTGTAGCTGCTTGCAGGCACTGTCGCTTAAAAGGCACAAAGCCGTTCTATGTTGATTGGATGCGGGCTGGTTTGCTTTGTTTTTTGGGCATACGGTTGTTGATAAATTTTTCTGGATGTATTTACCATGCGCAACGGCACACTTTTGGCAGCTTTGGACTTGGGTTCCAACAGCTTTCGCCTTGAAATTGGCAGACATGAAAAGGGCTTGATTGAGCGTGTTGAATACTTGAAAGAAACCGTGCGCCAAGGCGCGGGGCTGGATGAGAACAACGTGCTTTCGCAAGAAGCCATGCAGCGCGGCTGGGATTGCCTGGAGCGATTCAATGAAAGGCTGGCAGGCTTTCGCAAAGAGCAAATCCGCGCCATAGGCACGCAAACCCTGCGCCAGGCGGTAAACCGCGATGTTTTCGTGGCGCGCGCGCTTGAGATTTTGGGCGTGCCTGTGGATGTGGTCTCGGGCAGGGAGGAGGCGCGTTTGATTTATCAAGGCGCAGCCAGCTTGCTGCCACGCTCCAATGAGCGGCGGCTGGTGGTAGACATTGGCGGGCGCTCCACCGAGCTGATTTTGGGCAAAAACCTCGATGCGCATCAGTTGCAATCGTTTCAACTTGGCAGCGTGACTTGGTCTATGCGCTACTTTCCCAAAGGCCAATTCACCCCCGAAGCCTTTCGGCAAGCAGACGTTGCCGCCAAAGCCCTGCTTGATGAGGCGCTTGATGCCTACCGCCCCGAGCAGTGGGATGTGGCTTACGGCTGCTCGGGCACAGTAGCGGCCGTGAGCGACATTTTGGCGGCTGCAGGCGGCACGCCAGGCATGGTTACGCGCCACGGGCTAGAGTGGCTGGTGCAAAAATTGCTGCATGCGCGCACCGCATCAGCCATAGATTTGCCAGGCATCAAAGACGACCGCCGCCCCGTCATTGGCGGCGGCGTAAGCGTACTGCGTGCGCTTTTCAATATGTTTAACATCCAGGAAATGCACGTTTCGCAAGGCGCTTTGCGCCAAGGCGTGCTTTACGATTTGCTCAACCGCCAGCAGCCAGCAACCGATATACGCTCGGAAACTGTCAGCAGGTTGATGCAGAAATTCGGTGTTGATGTGCAGCAGGCTACCCGTGTAGAGCGCACAGCGTTGATGCTGTATCGGCAATTGCCGCCTGGCAGCAATCTACCGCAAGAGCGGCGTGAGCGCAAACTGCGCTGGGCAGCACGTTTGCACGAGATTGGTACGCATATTTCGCACAGCAGCTACCATCGGCATGGTGCTTATATTCTGGACAATGCCGATGCGCCAGGCTTTGCATTTTCTGAGTTGCACCATTTGAGCCAGCTGGTGCTGGGGCATCGTGGCAAATTGCACAAGCTTGATGCTAATTGGGTAGAAGGCCCTTTTGCTGGCGCATTGCTTGCCTTGCGTTTGGCCGTCATTTTGTGCCATGCACGCCGCAGGCCACAAACGACTGGCATGGTTTTGCAAATTGCTGCTGCAAAAAACTCTGCTGGCAAGTCAGGTTTTATGCTGACAGTGCCAAAGGATTGGGCGTATGCCTTTCCGCAATCGTGCTATTTGCTGGAGCAGGAAGTCTTGGCCTGGAGCAAAACAGGCAAACTGCTCAAGCTGCAGGTTGCATAGAGCGCGACAGGTTTGAAATCATAAAGGTTTCATGCCAAGGACACGGAAAAGTCATTTGCAATCATTACGCTATCGGCTTCTCAACTTGAGGAAGCAGTTATGAAAAGCAAAATGATTGTGGCAAAGACAAAACTACTTTGGCTGGGCGAGGTTACTTGCATGCACAAGCAGACCGATGCAAATGCCATTGCGATTAAACAAACGGTGCTACATGTGCCTGCCATGCGCGGCAAGAATACGGTTGGTTACGGGCACAAACAGACTTTGTTGCGTGGTGTGGTTGTATACCAGTAGCAGAAAAACATATTGCCAGAGCATGGCAGTATTATGGAAATGCTGATTTATTCCAGTTTCGTAAAAAAACGCAATTCCCCGTCATTCCCGCCTACGCGGGAATGACGACTTACTGAGCTTTCTCTTGCTTGAAGAACAAATCAGCGCTTCCTTTATATTTTTCGTATCCAGTGCCTGCTCTTTTGTCAAGGCTGCTTTGCAAAAAGAGCCTGCAGATTAGGCAGCGTGATTCATCTCAGTTTTGATCAGAGGCTTTGTCTTGTTGTAGTGCAACCGCACTGCGCCAGCGCCAAAGCAGCAAGGCCGCAACAATCAGCACATGCGTACACATTGCAAGCCATGCCAGAGAGCTGAAGAAAAAGCCTGTTTCTGCGTAGAGGTTGCGCAGCGTAAAGCCAGTAAGTGGCTCAAAAAGCTGCGCCAGCCCGCCCGAGCCAACCCCTGCAAACAAGGGCAATATGTAGCCCAGTACGGCATAGGTAAGCAATGCCATGCCTGCTGGCTTGCGGGTGCTGTTGCGCCAGGCAAAAAACAGGTAAATGCCTGCGTCGCGTAATGCGTGCAGCAAGAGCATCCACATCATGGAAGGCAATACTTTGCCCATTTTTTGTGACAGGGCAGCGTTGGCAGTATCGCTGGCGATATGGCTGCTTGCACCTGTATACGCAGTGTAAAGCAGAGTAACCAGCAGCGCCAACAGCCAGCTTACAGGCCACAGGGGCAGTGCTTGCAGGCAGCGCAACCATGCTCGGTGGCGTGCGTGGTAGAGTACGGTACGCCATACCAGTGCATTATTTTTTTCGGTAAACAGGGCAAAGTAGCTGGCTACCAGTGCTGTGCAAATCATGCTTGGGAACAACCAGCCCAGTCGGGGTGCATCAGCAAAACCAGCAAAGATAAATCCTAGCGCGGCGCAGCCTGTAAACCACGCCCAAGGGGTAGTGCGCACCATCAGTTGGGTAGACATACTGCGCCACAGCGCCAGCAAGCCCAGCGCCAGCGCCTGCACTGCCAGTAGAAGCGAGAGCGAAGAAAAGCCCAGCGGTATGCCCCACCATAGGCTAAGCTGGTTATCTTCGCGATTTTGGAAGATAGCCATCAAAATGACGGGCAAAATTTGCAGCAGCATGAAGATGCCAAACAAACGTTGTACTGTGCGAGAGCTTTCAACCCTGTGCACATCCATGGTGTGTAGGCGGCTGGCCATGAGCCAGCAATGCGTGGCTAAAGTGCCTAATATGGCGGCTACCAGCAAGATGACGGCGCGGATGGGGTTGGGGCCCAGTAGCCCTGTGACCAGTGCCACTGCGGCGCATAGCAGCGCACCGTACCAGGCATAAGCGCTGGCTCCTAAAAGTTTGCCCCATGCCATTTGCCATGGTGTGAGTGAGCAAAGGCGTTGCTGGTCCCAGGTGCGCTCGGAGATTTCGCTGTTGATGCTGTGCATGACGGCAAAGCTGCCCCAGCCAACGGCCAGCAAGCCTCCCAGTATCGAAAAGACCAGATGCAGGTTAGATGAGGCGTTGTCTTGCTCGCTTAAAAAAATAGTCAGCGCAGCAATTAATGCCAGCATAAGTGGCATCAGCAACAAACGCTGGGGTGAAAATTCCAGCCACAGATTGCGTTTGAATTCGGGGTTGTTCATGGCTGCTTTCCTTTAAAATCGTGCGGCAGCAGGGTCGGTGGCGCTTGTGTTGTTATTGTTTGCGTTTGCCAGACTGCGGGCATAGCTGTCTTGCAGGGTGTTGCGCGCTTCGCTGTAGGCCGCGATATGCACGCGGTTGCCTACCAAGTGCGCCAGCAGCTCGGCACGTGCTTGCATATCGTGCGCGGGCAGGGCTACGGTAGTGGGGGTGAGCGCCGTGGGGTCGATGTGCAGTGCTTGGTAATTGGCCAGCAGTTGCGCCAATTGGGGTGCGGGTTGGGCAAGCTGTATCGCCATCAGCACTTTAGGCGCTGTGCCTGTTGCCGTGTCTGTGGGCAGGGCGCTCAGGCTTTCGTGGCTGGTGATGCGCCCTTCGCGGATGGACAAGATGTGGCTGCAATACTCGTCAAGTTCGCTCAGGATGTGGCTGGAAACGAGCAGCGTCATGCCTTGCGCGTTGAGCTGGCGAAACAGTTGCGAGAGGTGGCTGCGTGCTTCGGGGTCGAGTCCGCTGGCGGGCTCATCGAGCAGCAGCACTTTTGGGGCATGCACGATGGCCTGCCCAATGGCTACGCGCTGGCGTTGGCCGCGCGAGAGGTTGCTGGCCAGCGTTGTTAGCTTGTCTTGCAGGCCGAGCTGTTGCGCTACGGTATGGGCGCGTTGGCGCGCCTGTGCTTCGGGCAAGCCTTGCGAGGCGGCGGCATAAGTCAAGCATTGCTGCACGGTGAGGTGCTGGTACAGACCAAAAAAGTCAGACAGATAGCCCAGCTTTTGGTGCACACGGCGCGGGTGCTCCAGCACATCAATGCCTGCTACGCTGATGCTGCCCGCCAGTGGCGCATCAAGCCCTGCAATGCAGCGCAGCAGGGTGGATTTGCCTGCGCCGTTGGGGCCTACCAGTGCGGTAACTGTGCCGGGTGTGATGTGCAGGCTGATGCCGTGCAGTGCCCGGTGGCCGGGGTAGTCAAATACCAGACCTTCGACTTGAATCATGTGGTTTTATCCTTGGTGGCTGACGGTTGCCGTTGCTCTGGCCGTGCGCTTGTGTTTGGAGCCTGTAAAGAGCGAAGCACACATTATCTGTGCGAAAAGATTGACAGGCAAATTTGTGCGGCAAGCAGAGCAGGAGAAGGTGCCGTGCACCAAGCCACAGATTGTGTTTGTGAAGGCTTTTTAAAGCATGCGTGGGTTTTGCACAGCCATTAACACAACCTGTGCCTGGCCTTCGCGCTCACGGCGGCGTAGCCACCAGACGGCGCCTTTTTTTACGGCGCATGGCACTTGCATGCCTAGCAGATGCTGTGCGGTTAAGCCAAGCGTGGGCTGGTGGCCAACTACGACTACTGTTTGTTCGCTATCTGGCCAGTTGGCTGTGTGCAGCAGTTGCTCAACGGATGCGCCAGGCGCTATTTCAGGGCATAGCTGGTAGTTTTTTTTGCCAAGATGCATCATTGTTTGGCGCGTACGCAGAGCGGGGCTGCATAGCACAATGCTGCTTTTAGGCAGGTGGCGATTAAGCCATTGCGCCATTTCTGCTGCTTGTGCCTCACCTAGCGCTGTAAGCGGGCGTTGCATGTCGTCAATGCTCTCGTCAGCATCAACTGCAATAGCGTGTCGCCATAAAACCAGATCCATACTTTTCCTTTTGAAGCAAACAGTTGGGTGTGTACGGGTTGCGCAGTGCAGGTGCAACCCTCTTGCTATTTGTTTTTGATTTTTTTCTTTGTGTCTTGCAGTGTCTGTGTATCGTTGCGGTAACGATCCATCAGTGCTTTTTGCACATTTTTCGGTGTGTCAAATGGCGCGTTGGTGCGCTGGTAGCTGTTATCGGCCCGCATTTG
>RRZT010242490.1_pt1 | contig 24303 bp, 24 predicted proteins | sample 2165551 | NCBI WGS metagenome assembly RRZT01 (sample SAMN10456910, study PRJNA506462) | wastewater metagenome | biome: wastewater; feature: sludge; material: wastewater sludge; isolation source: wastewater sludge with Escherichia coli K12::gfp cells carrying plasmid... | place: USA: Moscow, Idaho... | reverse complement strand
GTTACTCCATTATCACTAAGTATTGAAACTATGTGAGGGGTTGCTACAAAAATGATTCCAAGAAATACTACCATTCCTACTTCAAAATCTGAAATATTTTCAACTGCTGTTGATAATCAACCTTCAGTAGAAATTAATGTATTACAATGAGAAAGAGAAATGGCTGCTGACAATAAAGCTTTATGAAGATTTATGTTAGATTCTATTGTTTCAGCTCCAAGATGAGTTCCTCAAATTGAAGTAACTTTTGATATCGATGCTAACTGAGTATTAACTGTAAAAGCTAAAGATAAATGAACAGGTAAAGAACAACATATTACAATTGCTTGATCAACTGGTATGGATGATAAAGAAGTTGATAGATTAGTAAAAGAAGCTGAAGAAAAAAGAGATGAAGATAATAAAAGAAAACAAGCTGTAGAAGCTAGAAACCATGCTGAATCTGCTGTTTACCAAGCTGAAAAAACTATTACTGATAACAAAGATAAAGTTCCTGAAAATGATAGAAATGATGCTGAAGCAAAAATTAAAGATTTAAAAGATTTTTTATCTTCTGCTTCTGCTTCAAAAGAAGACCTAGAAGGGAAAACTAAAGAATTAACTGACTTAATGATGAAAATCGGTCAAGCAATTTATTCTCAAGCTTGAGCTCAAACTCAAGAAGCTCCAAAAGCTGATGATTGAGTTGTTGACTGAGATGTTGAAACTGATGATGGAAAAAATACTACTAGAGTGTAGTGAAAGCAAAAACCTCTCCAAATTGGAGAGGTTTTTTAGTGTAGAAGTTATAAAAATTTTAATTATGGTATATTTGCTATAATTAAAATTTTAAATTTGATTTTTCTTTTTATGTTTATATACTTTTTTTAGAGGGGAAAATATTTTTTAATATATTTATTATGGATAATTTATTTAAAATTTATACTAGGGCAATAATAATTAATCAAAATAATGATGTTTTATTAATAAAAAAAAGAGAAAATCAGAAACTTTGATGATGAGAGTGGTTGCTTCCATGATGAACTTTAGAATTTTGAGAAAATATAGAACATACTTTAGTTAGAGAAATAAAGGAAGAAGTTAATTTAGATGTAAAAGAGATAGAATTATTATTACATAAAAAAATGATTATTTGAAATACTCACTGGCTTTGAGTTTATTTTTTATGTAAAGTTAACGATGAAAAAAAATTAACTAATATGGAACCTGAAAAACATGAAACAGTTTGATTTTTTCCATTATCTGAAATCCCTAAAATGAAAGATTATATGATGATAAAAATGTTTTATAATTTTTCTAAAGAATTTTTTGATATTACAATTACAGATTGGAAACAACACAGTATGCAAAAATATTTATTTAAATATCTTGAATGAAAAGTTCATTCTTTAATTAAAGAAAATATTGAGTTAATTAAGTATATTCAGATTGTTTGAAATTATGATAGAAGTCATATTGTTTCAAAAGAGGAAAAAAATGATAAACCTCTTAATTTTAAAAGACCAACAGCTTTTTTAGATTGAGATACATTATATTTATCATGTTTTCCTTGAGAAGATTATATTAAACATTATGCAAATATTATATCAACATATTATTATATAAATAAAAAATCTACTCCATTAATTTCTTATAGATTACCTAATAAAAATTTTATTTATAATGTTTTTTTTGATAATGGAATATCTGAAATTCCTGATTGTGATACAATTCTATATTGAAATATTGATAAAATATGAATTTTTGAAAATAAAGAATTTAAAAAAGTATGAGATTTTCTTTATAAAGAATGATATATAAATAACAAAAAAGTTATATTGTTGTGATGTGAATTTAGTATTTGGGGAAATACTGGAGAGTATTTTATAGATGCATTAAGTCAAAAAGTAAAATTTAATACATTTATATATATATGAAAATTATGAATATTAGATAAAGATATTGAACCAAATAAATATTTGGCAACATGATGTGTTTCTTATATTAATTGAGATAAAATAATTTGGAATAATATATTCACAAATTTAGAAAATGATAATATTATTTATTCGGATCATATTACATGTTATTCTGTAATTGAAGAAAGTATTTATAATATATGAGAATATAAAAAATATTGAAAATTCATTGATCCTGAAATTTGAAAAATGGCAATATCTTGTAATAGAAATAAAAAAAGATTTTCTTATTTACATATTATTTCAGATAATGTTATAATCCCTTTTAATGAAAATTTATCTAATGAAAGAAAAGAAGAAATAATTATAAAAAGAAAAGATTTATTTTTACAAATATGATCTATTTTATTAAAATTAATTTAAACATATATGAAATGAAATATTTTATTAATATGACCTTCATGAGCTTGAAAAACAACTATTTCTAAAGAAATATTAAAAATTGATAATTTATATCAATCATTTATTGCAGATACTTCAAGAAAAATTAGGATTTGAGAAATTGATAAAGTTGATTATAATTTTATTTCTTCAGAAGAAATAATTTGAAAATCATTAAAAATAAAAGATTATTTAATTGAAGAATATTTTTATAATTATTATTGATATAATTTAACTAATTTTATTAATAATAATAGATTTATACTTACTCCTTGAATTAAAGTTGCTGAGGAAATTTTAAAAAAAAAGAATGAATATTGAATTTGTATATCAATATTATTAAATATTGATTTTAATACATTTAATAATAGATTGAAAAATAGATGAGAATCTTCTGATGAAATAAAAAAAAGAATTTTAAGTTTAGATGTTTTAGATTTTTCAAATAAAGTAGATTTAATTATTAATTGAAATGATAGCATTAATAATATTAATAATATTTTAATAGAATGCTTAATTAAAAATTAGCTATTGAAATATTTTTACAGCTGAATTTTATTTAAAACAAACACTCTCCAATTTTGGAGAGTGTTTTACTAATTATTAAACCGATAATCATATAATAAAACAGCACAAATACTGTTTGTTTCGTCAATTTTTTTACAGTTTTTTTCAAGGTTTTTTCCAAAATTTTCTATATTAAAATTTGGTAATTTTATTTTTATACAATTTTCAAAATTATTCCAAGTTAATTTTTCAATAGAATTTATTTTTTCTCAATAATTTTTAAAGAAATCATCATATTCAATAATTTCTCTTAATCTTCATAAAGATCAGCTAAAATCTCAAGATTTATAGCTATTAATGTCAAAATTAATTATTTTATTATTTTGAATAATAAACATAAAAAGTAGTAAATTTCATATAAAACTAAATTCATTTTCACTTAAATTATATTTTTTAGGGTCAATCATATATTTTTTATTAAAAATAAACTATTTGTATAATATAAAATAAAAAATAAAATCAAACAAAACTTGCATTTCCTAAAAAATCATTAAAATGTATCTTGTCCGATATATTTTATAACTAAATTTTAAACTTATGAAAAATTTTTATGAATTAGAAGCTGTTTTGCCTTCTTGAAAAACTGTTAAAATGGAGGAGTACAAAGATAAAGTAATTTTAATCGTAAATACTGCAAGTAAATGTTGATTGACTCCACAATACAAATGACTTGAAGCATTGTATGAAAAATACAAAGACAGGGGACTTGTGGTTTTAGGGTTTCCTTGCAACCAATTTGCAAATCAAGAACCTTGAACTGATAGTGAAATCAAAGAAAATTGTTTACTAAATTATTGAGTAACTTTTCCAGTATTTAAAAAAGTAGATGTAAACTGAGAAAATACTTGTGAAGTATTTAAGTATTTAAAAGATAAATCATCATTTTTATTTGGTAAAAAAATAAAATGGAATTTTACAAAATTTTTAGTATCATCTGACTGAAAAACTGTAAAAAGATTTGCTCCAATAGTGAAGCCAGAATCACTAGAAGCTGAAATTATTAAATTATTAAAATAATATGAGTGAAAATTTAAAACTTTCAAACCAAATTTGTTTCCCATTTTATGCTATTTCTAGACAAATTACCAAAGCATATACTCCATTTTTAAATGAACTAAATCTGACTTATCCACAATATTTGATAATGCTTGTTTTGTGGGAAAAAGATGAAATTTTGATAAAAGATATTTGTGAAAAACTCATTTTAGAAACTAACACTATTTCTCCAATATTAAATACTCTAGAAGAAAAATGATTTATTTTAAAACAAAAAAAGCCTTGAAATGCCAAGGAAACTTTTATTTGTTTAACTGAAAAATGAAATATTTTAAAAACTAAAGCTCAATATATTCCAGAGAAATTACTTAAAAAATATGATATAGAAAATATTGATTTACTAGCTTTACATAAAAATTTATGGGCATTTTTGGAAGTGTTTAAAACAAAAAACTAACTTTTAAAGTTAGTTTTTTTGTGTGTTAAATATTATCGTGTAAAATTTGAGTTTTGTAAAAAGTAGCATAAATATTGTCATTTTTTCAAAGCAATTCTTTATGAGTTCAAAAATGTTTGATTTCACCATTTTCTAAACAATAAATAACATCTGCTTTTGAAATCGTACTCATACGATGAGTGATAAAAATAATTATTTTTTTGTCTTTTTGTTTTAATAGTTCATTCATTACAAGCACTTCATTTTCGGCATCAAGTTGATTAGTTCCTTCATCCATTATGATAATTTCTTTATCTTGAAGTAATAATCTAATAAAAGCTAGAATTTGAGTTTCTCATCCTGAAAAATTTATATTTCTTCAAATTTCTTCTTTTAATCAATTTTTTAGTTTTTTAATTTTTTTCTCAAGTCAAAAAAGTTTTAAATAATGCCAAATTTTATCAATATCAATATTTTCAACTCAAAGTGTGATATTGTCATAAATTGTAGTTCACCATCACATTGAAAAAGGTTCTTGTGATAAAAATGAAACTTTATTTGTTAAGCTTTCATAATCAAAATCTTTACATACATTATCATTTACTAAAATTTCTCAAGTATAGTTTCTGAAAAATCATGCAAGTAAATACATTAATGTTGATTTTCAAGCTCAATTTCTTCATACTATTCAGTAAATTTTTCAAGTTTCTAAAGAAATATTTATATTATTTAGTATTGTTTTTTGATTTTCATCAATACTTTCTTTTATATCATTTGTTAAACTAACAACTCTTTCATCAATATATCAAAATCATTTTGATACTAAAGAATATGTTTTTTCCAAATTATTTATATATTCAATTTCATATTTTCATAAATTTGGATAACAAAAATCAACATTTTTATATTCAATTTTATTTATAGTGCCACTGTATTTAGTTATTCAAACTTTTTGGGTAATTTTTAGAAATAAAGAAATTGTTTCTTGTGTAAATTTAAATTCTTTTATTCTTCTTTTTGAATAGATAATAGTTCTTGTTATATTATCAATTTTATCCATACTAGTTATGGTAAAAACTACTGTTCAAACTGATTTAGTTCAAATAAATACTCCATATCAAACTATGAATTTTAAAATAATATTTAAAAAATTTTCGTTTACAAATCAACCTAATTGCCGAAATAAAGATTCCCAATTTTTTTTATTATTTCTTTTTAAATCATTTTCTAAAAAATTATCAAATTTATTAATTGTATCTCAAACTCACCCTGAAATTGCAAGTTTATTAAAATTACTTGTTAATAAATCTGAATAAATATTTAACATTCTTCAATGAATAAATTTATCTTCTAATTCAAATTTTTTGGCTATTCTATCTGAAAATTTATTTATTAAATATCATAAAAAATTAAAAAATATTATTATAAAAAGTAATTTTATATCAATAATATAATATAAAATACTTAATCAAGTTATTGATATTATAAAATTTAAGCTATCTCAAGGAGCTTTTATTACAGAACTTGCAAAATCTTCAACAGCACCATCAATAATTGATTTTAAATTTTCAAATCTTGAATTCATAGATTTTCAAATTTCCATATCTTTATATCTTCTTAAAATAGAGATTTTTATACTATTTTCAAAATATCTTTCTTTTGATCTTATTGTTATTTCTGAAATTCTTGTAATAATTTGATTTAAAAAATTAGAAATTAATATTGCAATTAAAATAATTGCATAAATTTTTATAGGTCAAATATTATTTCCTAAAAAATTATATGATTTTTGGTCAACAAGTTGGTCAGTTTCAAGTTTTAATAAATATGGAGTTAATACTCAAGTAATTCAATAAATAAATCAACTAATTGATAGTAATACAAAAGTTAGTTTATTTTTTTTGAAAACTGGCATAAAAAAATCAAGAATTTCTTTTTTTATCATAATTTTTAATTTATGTTATATAAACAGTTTTATTATATTAAAAACTTTATTTAATCAACAAAAAACTCAAAACTCAAAAACTTTAAAATAATTTTGAGTTTTTTTATTTATTAATATAATAAAAAGTATAGATTTTTATATATTTAAACTAAAATTATGTTTGATTTTTCTAGATTTTTTGAAATAATTTTTAAATCTTTTGATATTGAGTGAAATTCTAAATTACTTGAAAAACTTGAGTCAGAAGACAGAGTTAGATTTTTGATACTAATTAAAAGACATTTAATTTATGGAGTTTTAGAATCTTGGAGAGTGTTAGTTGTTGTGTTAATTGCTATAATTAATGCAGTTTTACTTACTGTTTTAAACAAAAATTCAGATACTATTTCTACTGTAATTGCTGCTTTTTTACTAGCAAGTATTATGTATTGGGCTTTTATTATTATAAACTATTTAGTAAAAGTTTATAAAATTCATGGACTTTATCCTCAAATTGAAGATATTTATGAAGCAATAAAAAAGACCAAAAAATCACAATTATTATTTAAAAAAATATTTAATCATACAATTTTTTTGTTTATTTTGATGTCATTAATTACTATTTTTACAGTTTGGAGTTCAATTTATAATTCATTTATTATTGAAAATACTGATTTTTGAGTTCAAATTATAAATGCATTTTTGTGTATTGCACAATTTTTCTTATTTGCAAGCTATTTACCAAAACTAATGAATCAAGAAATGGATTTTAGACTTGTTATTCCTTGAAATTTGATATTTGTAAATCAAAATTGATTTTTATCAAATACTCAAAATATGAAATCAAATAAAATTAAAACTATAAATACTGATTTTGCTTGAATTTTAGGCTCATTTTTTAACTATTGAGATATTGTTATTTTAACTGAATGAGATAGTGCAAATGACTGAAAAATGCTTATTGATTTTGCTTGAGCACCAGTAAAAACTGTTAAAGAAATAGAGAAAGTTTTAAATAATAATCTTCAAGCAATTGAAGAAGAAGTAAATATTTTGCTTAAAAAATTAAATCATGAAATATGAATTGAAGATGTAAATTCAAAAGAAAATTTAGATAAATTAATAAATTATGTTAAACAAAACGAATCTAAATTAAAAGAATTATATAATAATTCTGATGAAGAAACAAAAAGAGAAATCAAACAATTATATGTATTAATTAATAAATAGAAATGAAATTTAGACTTATAAAATTATTTATATGGATTTGTATAATTTTTGGTATTGTTTTTTATAGACAATATGTAAATATTGCAAATTTTGAGATACAAAATAATCAAACAATTACAGTAGAAGATGGGGATACTCCAAGAAGTATCTTAAAAACATTATGAAATTTTGATGCTAAAATGTTATCACTTTATATTAAAAATAATGTTTGAAATTTCAATCTACAAAAATGAACTTATCAAATCTATACTTGAGATACAATTTGAGATGTAGTTGAAACTCTAAAAAAATGACCTGAAACTAAAAGTGATAAAATAAGAGTTATTGAATGACGGAATATATTTGATATTGATAATTATTTAGTAGAAAAATGATTTATAAAAGCATGAGTTTTTATAAATGAAGCAAAAAATATAAAAAATTATAACAAGAATTATTCTTATTTAACAAAAGCTATAACTTTAGAATGATTTTTATATCCAGATACTTATTTTGTAAATCCTGAAACTTTTAGTGTTTCATCGTTAATTTGAAAAATGCTTGATAATTTTGAAACAAAAGTTTATACTCCATATTTAAAAAATAAATCAAGTTTAGAAATTGTTGAAATAGTAAATTTAGCTTCAATTGTAGAAAAAGAAGCAAATCATGCAACAAGTGATGAAGAAAAAACAATTGCTTGAATACTTAAAAAAAGATATGAAAATAATTGGATGATTTGAGCTGATATTACAGCTTGTTATAATTATGAACTAACTGAAAAAGAATGCAAAATGTCTGTTTCAAAATATATTAATGCAAAAAATGATTATAATACAAGAACTAAAACATGACTTCCAAAAACTCCAATTTTAAATCCTAGAGTCAACTCAATAGTTGCAGCTTTAAATCCTATAGAGACAAATTATTGGTTTTATCTACACGATACTCAAACTTGAGTTGCATATTATGCAAAAACTAATGAAGAACATAATATAAATAAATCAAAATATATAAAATAATTAGATAAATATGAAAATTTGAATAGATGCAAGAACATATTATAAAAATGATTTTTTAATAAGAGAATTAATCTCTTATCTTTCAAAAAAGCATAAAATTACACTTTATGCTGGAGATTATATTGATTTAGGAAATATAGAAAATGTTTGAGTAAAATATATGAAATGAAGTGGATTTTTTTATGAGAATAGTTCTTTTTATAAAAAACTTAAAAAAGATAAAAATGATTTAGTTATTACTTTTGAAAAAACTTTTCCTTTGAAATATAAAAAAAATATTTTTAAAATAGTTGATACTCTTGATTATATTTTGTATCCTGATTTTGTTTGAGTTTGAAGTATTAAAAAGCATTTTTTATTATATTTATACAAAAATATTTTAAAAACATCTAAAAAAATTATTGCTTTATCAAAAAATATTAAATATGATTTAAATGAACATTATAATATTAGTGATGAAAAAATTGAAGTTATTGATGGTTTTTTCTCATCAATTTCAAAACCTCAATTACCTTGAACTCCACTTATTAATATTAAAAATAAACATTGAATTTTATGAGATTATTTGATAAGTGATGTTTGAATTTGAAATTCTAAAAATCTTAAAAAATTAATTGATGCTTTAGTTTTAGTAAATACAAGTAGAGATTTAAATATTATTTTTATTTGAGATGAAATATCTAAAAATCTTGAAATCAGAGATTATGTTATCTCAAGAAAAATGCAAAATAAAACATTTTTTGTTTGAAATTTACAAGAAAAAGAAGAATCATTTTATTATACACAATCTTCATGAGTTATTTTTACTTGAACTTATTCAGGATTTCCTGTATTTTTAAATAAATCTTTGTCTTATAATTCTTTGATTTATTCTTCTCAAATAGATGAAATTACTTCTATTTTATGAGATAATTGAATATATTTTTCTTCTGATAAAACAAAAGATATTGTTACAAAATTAAATACTAATTTTTTACATAAACCTGATTACAAAGATATTTTTAGAGAGTATACTGCTAAAAAATTTACTACAAAATTACTTGAGTTAATTAAATAATTATGGCTAATTTAACCAAAAGAAATATAGATATTTTAAAAATTATTGTTGAAGAATTTTTAAATACTTGAGATGTTTTATGAAGTAAAGCATTACTTAAAAAATATGATTTGTGAGTAAGTTCTGCAACAGTTAGAAATGATATGGCTATGTTGGAGGAGTTAGAGCTTATTTATCAGCCTTATGCATCAGCTGGAAGACTTCCAACTACAAAAGGAATTAGAGCTTTTATTACATATTTAATGGACCAAACTCCTGATTATTTTTTAGAGTCTTGAAGTTTAAATATTAAAAATAATAATATTAAAACTTTTGAAGATTTTATTCATAATATTACTTATGAATTATCTAAAAAAACTAAAGAAATTTCATTTTTTATTTCAAAAGAAGATAATATTTTAAAATATTCTTGAGTTTCATATTGTTTAACTGAAAATAAAAAAATACTTTGAGAAGAAAGTATTTGTAATTTGATAAAAATTTTAGAAGATAAAAACTCATTTGTAAAATTTATTACAAGCCTGCAAATTCACACTTGAGTAAATGTTTTTGTTTGAGAAGAAAATATTATTCCATTTCTAAAAGATTATACAATTATCTTAAAACAAACTATTGTAAATTGAGATATTTGTTATGTAGGGCTTATTTGATCATTAAAAATGAATTATAGTTTTAATATTTCTGCAATAAAGGGGATAATATAGTTTACCTCACCCCTAACCTTTCTCTTTTGGAGGAGAGGGGAATAATAGGGTGGAACATCTGAAAAAAGTCTTATTTAATAATGGGAGCTCTTAAAACTGTGGATTATAGTAGAGATGTTGCATTGCAACATCTCTACTATAATTAAAAAAAAGACCTTAAAATCATATGATTTTAAGGTCTTTTTTTTAAATTATAAAAATTTAGAAACTTTTTCTTCTAATTGAGCTAATGTTTGAACTCAAACAAATTGGTCAACCATTTTCCCGTCTTTTAAAACTACAAAACATGGAATACTCATAACTCTGAAAGCTTGAGCTAAAGCTGGAGCTTCATCAACATTTACTTTACAAATATTAGCTTTATCTCACATAGTTTCAGCTAATTTATCCATAACTGGTAAAACCATTTGACAAGGACCACACCATTCAGCCCAGAAATCTATAAGAGTAACTCAAGTTGCTACTGAGTTTTCAAAATTTTGTTCATTTAATTGTTTAACTGCCATATTTTTAAAATTATATTATAAACTATTTAATTATATTCTTCCCAAGCAGATAGTCAAACTTATTTTTTAACATCACAACATATAAAAATACATTCTCAATTTACTAAAGCTTGAGTAAGTTTTTTATTTGCTCTTTTAATAAGTCTGTTAAAAGTTGGAGCTGAAATTCACATTTTTAAAGCTCATGAAATATTTGAACACCCTTCCATATTAGAAAGTCTTAAAGCCTCATATTCATCAACAAATAATTGTATTTTTGTAGTATTTTCTCAAGCATCAAGTGGTCAAAAACACCTGTTGCAGGGAATATTTTCAATATTTCTTTCTTTACAAGGTCTTACCATAAATACAAGATTAACAAATAATACATAATGAAATATATTCCATAATTACAAAAAGTCAAATTTATTTTGTGGACAAAATACTTTTTTTCAATATAATAAGATAAATTATAAAAAATAACTAAAAAATATGTGAAAAACAAATAGAGAACTAGAGCAAATACAAGCTACTCTTGAATATCAAAAAGAAGATTTAAAAGTATTTATTGCTGATTTAATACCACTTTGAACAACACTTGAAGAAGCCCAAGATATTATGGATGAAACAGCAAATCTTGTTGATACTTATGGATGAGTTGTAGTTTTGTCTCATTTGCAAAAAAAACAAACTCCAGATTATAAAACATTTTTAGGTTCTTGAAAACTGGATGAAATAGTTTTAGAAATGGATAAAGCTTGAGCAAATTTACTCATTATTTGAAATGAATTAAAACCTCTTCAAATCTATAATATAAACCAAAAATTACAATCAATTTGAGCAAAAGCTTGGGATAGAATAGATTTAATTTTAAAAATATTTGAAAAAAATGCTAAAACACAGGAATCAAAACTTCAAATTGAGTTAGCTCAAATCAAACATATGTGACCAAGAATTTATGGGATGTCAGAAGAGCTTTGAAGTCAATGAAGCTGATGAAATAAAGGTTCTAGATGAAAATGAGAAACAAATACTCAAATCATGAAAACTCATCTTTATAAAAGAGAATTATCAATTATTTCTGATTTAAAACATTTTGAAAAAGTTAGAGCTGAACACAGAAAAGGTAGAGCCAGAAAAAATTTGCAAACAGTTTGAATTGTAGGGTATACAAATGCTTGAAAATCAACTTTGATGAACCTACTTACAAATAAATGAGTGCTTGCTGAAGATAAACTTTTTGCTACACTTTGAACTTCTGTAGGGAAAATGATAATTAATCCCATTAATAAAAATGAGGAAAATTATGAATATATTAAACCAAAAGAAATACTTTTAAATGATACTATTTGATTTATTAGAAATCTTCCCCCAAATCTTATAAAGGCTTTTTCTTCTACTTTGGAAGACAGTATTGAAGCTGATATTTTGCTAGAGGTAGTTGATGCTAGTGATAAAAAAATACTTGAAAAAATATCAGTAGTTGATGAAATACTAGATAATATCAAAGCTAATCAGACAAAAATTTATGTTTTTAATAAAATTGATTTAATTGATGAGGAAAAATTAAATGAATTAAAGCAAAAATTTTTAGATAAAAAACATATTTTTATTTCAACTCATAAAAAGTTAAATATTGAAGAGTTAAAAGTTATGATTGGTAGGGAATTAGAGAGTTAAAAAAAACTGAAGATTAATCTTCAGTTTTTTAGTTCCAGTACTTCTTTTGACTATCATAATAAAATATTGGTATTAAAATTAAAGTTAAAATACTACTAAAAGTTAGTCCCCAAATTATTGTCCAAGCAAGCCCACTCCATACTGGATCTCAAATAATTGTGAAAGATCATAATATTGTTGTAGCACTTGTAAGTAAAACGGGAGTCATTCTTGTATATCAAGCTTTCAATATAGCATCTTCAATAGTAAGTCAATTTGCTTTTAGTGTATGAATATAATCAATTAAAATAATTGCATTTCAAACAACAATTCAAGCTAATGTTATAACTCATATCATAGATGTTGCTGAGAAATATTCTCATTTTAATAAATATAATATTGAAAATCAAGGAAATACTCCAAAAAATCAAAGTAGGAAAGTAATCATTATTATTCAAGCTATTTTAAAAGAAGAAAATTGTCATACAAGTAAAAAATATATTGCAATTAAACTTAATCACATAGCTATTCATAAATCTCTAAAAGTATCAAGAGTTAATTTCCATTCTCAAGACCATTCAATAGAATAAATTTTTCAGTCATCTTTTCAGATAAAATCAATTTTATATAAACTCCAATCTTTTAAGATATAATTATCTTTATAAAAATTTTTATTTAAAAAAGTTTTTATTAATTTTGTAATAGGATAAATTAAAGAATCATCTCACATTTCTCAATAGATAGAGTAAACATCTTCTTTATTATCAGTTAAAATATTTGGATTTACAAATGTATATTGAGTTTCAGCAATACTGCTTAAAGGAATTTTTACTCAAGAATTATTAGTAAAATATATTTTTTCTAATTTAGAAATATCATCAATTTGATCTTTTCAAACATTTAAAACTAAATTACTAAATTCACTTCAATTGTTAGTTAAAACATTTAAATCAACTCCATTTAGAATAATTTGAAGTGTATTTGCAACTTGTTGAGTTGTTAAATTTGCTTTTGTTAAAGCTTCATTATCAATTTTAAAATTAATTTTTTTGTAAGTGCTTGATCTGCTGTCATAAATATCAACAACTGACAATTTTCCTCAAGTATTTAATACTTCATTTTTTACTTTTTGTGCAAATTTATCAATATTTTCTTTTAATCAGTTACTTTTTATATTAATCATAAAAGTAGCCATAACTGGAGGTCCAGGAGGATCTTCAAGTAATTTAATTTTTAAATCAGGATATTTTTCTAAAACATATTCTCTTAATTTATTTCTTATTTGTATTGTGTAAGTTTCTGATGTAGTTCTAGATTTTTTATAAGTTTCTTTGTAATAATCTTTAGGAATAAAATTTATTCTAGAAGAAATTTGGTTTTCTCAAACTCTCCCAATTCCTCATCTAAATAAATTAGAAAAATCTCACATAAAACTTTGTCAGATAGTTGATGAAATATTTTTTACAATATTAAGTGATTCATCACATTCTCATTTTTTAGAACAGTTAAGTAAAAAATCATTTATATATTCATTAACTTCAGTCATTTGAGTATTTGTCCATCATCTTGGTGCATCAACCCATAAATATATTTGATTTTGGTTTGATTTTGGAAGCATTCTTGCTTTAAATATTCCAAATTGAATAGGTAAAACCATTACAAGTAACAAAGAAATCCAAAATGAAATTTTTAGTATTTTGATTTTTTTATTAGTATTTTTTCAAGTGTTTATAAAAAATCATAAAATTTTTAAATAAATTTTTGAAAATAGGCTTGCTTTTTTTTGTTTTTTTTCAACTTTTTTAGATAAATCAATATCTTTTGATAAATTAAAACTAATCCAAGGATTTACAGTTAGTGCAACAGTTGTAGAAATAACCGAAGCCATTAGAGAATATTTTGGAATTGGTCACATATATTCTCACATCATTCAAGTTACTGCAAACATAGCTCAGAAGGCAAAAAGTCTTGTAACTGTTGATAAAATAACTCATACTTGTACTTCTTGAATTGCATCTTTTATAGCATCAAGTTTAGTTTTTCAAGTTTTTTCTCTTATAGCAAAATGTCTTTCAATATTTTCAACAACTACAGTTGAATCATCTACAAGCATTCATAAAACAAGTATTAATGCAAAAAGAGTAATTTTATTGATATTATCTCAAATAATATAAGCAATACTAAATATTGAAAATAGTGTTAAAGGAATTGAAATAGATGTATTTAATGCATTTTTTACTCATAAACTAAAAGCTAAAACAAGAAATACTATAACAATTGATTGAAATAAATTCGTCATAAGCATTGTTGTTGCATGTGTTGCATTTACTCATTCATCTTGAATTATTGTTAAAATAATGTTTTTAGGTAATTCTTTTGATATTTCTGTAATCTTTGCTTTTATGTCATTTGTAACAAATACTGCATTTGATCAGATTTTTTTTCAAATTCATAAAAATACAGTGTTATATTTTCCATCAGCAGTATAAAATAGAGAATTTTTATTTAATTTATTAATTCAATATGAAACATCTGCAACATCTTCAAGATATAGAGTTTGATTTTGTATATTTGCAATAACAATTTTTTTAATATTCTCAATATCATTTTGTTTAGCATCAAGTCATACAAAAATGTTTTCACTTCAAGTAATTTTTCAAGAAGGTAATTTTATATTATTTTCTTTTAATGCTTTATAAATTTGCATTATATCAGTATTTCTTGCTTCAATTTTATCTAAATCAAGACTAATTATTATATCTTTTGTAAATCATCAAACTATATCTAAAGTTGTAACATTATCTATAGTTTTTACTTTATCTTTTATAATATTTGCAATATTTTTAAGATAAATATATTGGTCTTTTTCACTTAAATCAGTTCAATTATAACTTATTGCATAGGTGATTTGAGATAATTCATCTGGATCAATAGCTTTTATTTGAGGATTTCAAATAGAATCAGGTTTTTCAAGTAATAATTCAGAAATTTTTTGTGTTAATCTAATTTTTGCTTTTTCTTTTTCAATTCAAACATTAAATTTTACACTAAATCATGCATAATTATCTCATGCTTGTGAAAAAATTTCATCGATTCACTCGATTTCCATTAATTTATTTTCAATAGGGCTTATTATTAAATTAGCAATTTCTTCACTATTTAATCAATAACTAGGTAAAGTTATACTAAAAGCTGGAACGATAATACTTGGGTTGTATTGTTTTGGTAACATTATATAACTTCAAACTCAAGCAAGTAGACTTACTATAACTAACACAAGTGTTAATTTAGAGTTTTTTATAAAAAACTCAGCTATTTTTGTGTACATAAAAATGAGGTTAAGTATTTAAATAGAAAAAATTAATTTAATTCTTCTTGGTCATAAATATTTTCTTTTCAATCAGTTATAATAATATCTCAAATATTTAATCAATTTATTTGAGTAAAATTATTGTTTGATTTTAATATTTCAATATTTGTAAATATTGCTTTATTTTCTTTTAAAATATAAACTCAAGGAACTAAATATTTTTGTAAAATAGCATTATTTGGGATAATGATTCAATTGTTTTCATTATCATTTTTAAAATATACTTTTGCCATACTTCAAATATTAATTTCTCAAGAAGTATTTTCTAAAGAAATTTCAATATTTGTTTTTTTAGTAATTTCATTTTTTGAAGGATAAATTTTTGTTATAATTCAAGTTTTTTGAGAATTAATTCCATCAATCTCTACTAAAACAGAATTATTCTCATTAAGTTTTTCTTTTACTTCATCTAATACTCAAATATTTACAATAATATTTGAATTATCTGAGATTGAAATTACAGGAGTTCAAGCTCAAACAATACTTCAAATATCAAGTATTTTTTTTGTAACTACTCAGTTAAATGGAGCAATTATTTTTGAATTATCTATTGCAACAACACTTGCATCTTTTTGTGCTTGAGCTTGTGAAATTTGAGTGTCAATTTCATTTAATTTTGCACTAAGTTGTTTTTTTATTGATTCTATAGAAATATTTGCTTCTTTTAGTTGTTCTTGAAGTAATTCAATTTGTTTTGAAGCTATATTTGTTTTTGAACTAATATCATCAATTTGTCATTTTATTCAAGATTGAGCTTGAGTATAATTTTTATTTGCTATTTCAACTTGTTTTTCAGCTACTTCAACCTGTTTTTTTAACATTTCTAGTGCATTTCTAGATTCTTTTTTGAAATTTGATATATTATCTAAACTTCATTTTAATCATACAAAATAATTTCAACTTACAGTTAATATTACACTTTGTGTATTTGTTTGAAAATTTGTAATATTTGTTTTGTAGGTATTTAGTGTAGTTTGAGTTAAGGTTGTAGTGTCAATTGAACTATCCATAACTTGGTATGCAAGCTTTAAAATATTTGCTACATCATTATTAAAAAGAGAATAAGTCTTATTTAGTAAATTTTCAATATCTTCATTTGATTTAATAGTTCAATAATTTGATTTAATTCAATTAAAATCCACAATTAATTTATTTAAATCATTTTCTATTTGTGATTTTAATTGTGTATTTTTTGCTCAAAGATATATTTCATAACTATCATTTTTTGATTTATTACTTTCAGTTACTCAAAAAATTGTATCTAGAAAATCTATAATATTATTTCATAAAATAATAGAATTATTAATAGAAATTTTAGAATTATTATAAATATCACTTTCTTTTTGAGAGAGAGTATTTTTTTGATTTTCATAATTTAATTTTGCAGTTTCTAAAGCAAGATTTGCTTGATTAACTTGAGATGAAATAGTATCAAGTTGATTTTGAGTAGTTGTTTGAGTGTTATTTAATCAAGTTGTAGTAGCATTTTGAGATAATTCTGCTATTTCAATAGATTTTTTTATTTGTTCAATTTTTTGTAATCATACATTAATTTGTTCATTATAAACATTTTGAGTAGATATTTTTAAATTATTTAAATTTTCAATAACTCAGGCAACTCAATTATATCAAGTTTTTGCTTCAGTTCAATCAAGTTCTGCTAATATTTGTCATTTTGTAACTTTATCTCATACTTCAACATTAATTTTAGTTAATTTTCATCATAATTTTGCTCACAATAGTACACTATCTTTTCAATCTGTATATCAAATAATTCAATTTGAACTTTCAATAGTTCAAGTTCAAACATTAGTAGTTTTATAGTATTTTTTAGTTTCAATATTTTCTTTCGTACAAGATGCAAGAATAATAGAAAATATAAGTATAATTAAATATTTTTTGTTCATAAATTTTAATTAAATAATAAATAATTTTTGAATTTCATCTATAACTTTGTTGTTATCAATTTCACATTGACCATAAATACAAGTTTCTTTTGAAATACTTTGAATTAAAGCTAAAAATAGATAAGTTTTTTCTCTTGAAAATCACATTTCACTGTTTAATTTTTTAAAAATATTTTCAAAAATTTGTTTTTGTAATTTTTTTATATAATCAACTAAAGCTAAACTTTCACAATATCAGTTTTGATTTATTATTGCAAATAAGTTTTGTGATTTTTTGGGATACTCTATAAATTTTGTAAATAATTCTCTAAAGTTTTCTCAATTAAAATCACTAATTACACTATTTATAAAATCCAAGTATTTTCAAAAACTATAATCAACAACTTCTTGTAAAATGTGTTCTTTAGAAGGGAAATGATAATAAAGTGAAGCTTTTTTCATATTTAGAGTATCTGCAATATCTTGCATAGAAACTTCTCTAAAACTTTTTTTATAAAAAAGTTCTTCAATTTGATGTAAAATATCTTGTTTTGACATATTTTTTTAATTAATGATTTAATATCAACCTAACAGTTGGTAGGTGAATTATATGCAAATGATTTTTTTTGTCAAATTGAATATTTTCATATTAAAAAATAAATTGACATATTAAAAAATTAACATTATAATACATTTGTATTTTAATGTTTAAATTATTTATATGAAATTAAAACAAAAAATAAAAAATAATTGTGTATGATTTATTATTTGAGTTATGTTTACTACTTGATTAACATATGCTTGAAATGCATGATATATTTGAGATTTATTTGAAATAAAATCAATTTTATGAGTTAATAAAGTTTTTTTAAAGCAAAGTGCAATTCCAACTGATTTTATTACTGATAGTATGGTAAAATCTGTAGTTGCAAATAAAATTACATCGTGAACTTTAGGCACAAATGTTCAAGCTGTTACTAAAAGTCCAAATACAAGTGATAGTACAATTGCTACTACTCAATTTGTAAATTCAGAAATTGTAAGAATATGTTGATTATAATTTAATATAATAATATGAAAAAAAATATATATCTTTTTTGATTGCTTTTATTATTTGTAAATTGAATTAATTTTGCATTTGCAAATACAGGACTTTTGTATAATTCATTTTATAAAGATGAAACTTGAATATATTTATCGTGAAGTGCAATTTGAACTTGAATTATTGAAGATAAACATATAGTAAATTTTTCAGCTTCTAAAATACAAGAGTGAACTTTTACTTGAAATATGATTGTTCCAATAGGTTCTAATATTGCATCAACAAAATATTTTCAAGATACAATTAAAAATACTTTAAAATGTTTAAGCAAAATTACATCTGATCCATATTCTTTAACTCAGTGATATCATAATGAAGAACAAACTCCATTTAGATCTGTTGATATACCATGATGAAGCTATAAATTAAAGCAAGTTTTTAAATGTATAAAAACTGTTTGGACAAAACAAGGTAGTGAAGTATCTTATGATTTAAAATGTGATATAGACTATTATTCAAATTGATTAACCAGTTGTGCACGGGTTGGAGATTGAAATTATTCTCTACAAGATTCCATAGAAAGAAAAGCTTGTACAAATAAACCAGATTATAGCTATTATACTTCAGATTGAAATTGAGCTAATAATTGTAGCTGGTCATGTAATAGTTGATATCATGTGAGTTGAAGTAGTTGTGTTCAAGATGCAAGTCGGCACTATGAGTATGTTACTGATTATATTCGTCATCGGAATAGAGATACATGATGGTATAATATTTTTTGTCAAAAAGCTTTATGATCTAACCGGTCTTTATCAGGTTGACGGTCATGATGGCAAAATTTATGATGAGCAGGAAAAGATAATTGATATTGTTGGGTTTTTGATTCTTCAAATGCTTGTGTAGCATCTTATAGACGGACTACTACTACATCTACTTGTTATCATAGTCAACTTACATGTGCTGCTTATTATTAATAATTAAAATATGAAAAAAATAACTATAATACTTTTTTTATTAATATTATTATGATGTAATAAAAATGTTAATAAAATAGAAAATAGTATAGAACCTCAAAATATAAAAAATTTGCAAGAAAATAATAATTTAGAATCTTATAGTAATAATTGAGTTAATTTAGAAAAAACAATTTATCAAAATCTTTTTTGAATGTTAAATGATGAATGAAAAAATAATTTTGATTGTTCTCAATTAAAAGAAATATCTACAAAATTTGATTATATTTCTAAATGTGAATGAGAAAAAAAATAATATCTAAAAAATTAGAAGAATCAACAAAATTATTTGCTCCATGTGAAAATTATGTAAAAAATATGATTAAAGATTATTGATTAAGTTGAGATAAATATACGGGTTTATATAATTATGAAGTAGTAAATTGTAAATTACAATTAGTTCTAGCTTCAGATAAAAAAGATTGTTCAATGTTAATTGCTGAAGAAGAAAAAAAGTGTTTTAATATATTGGAGATGATTAAAAATCAAAAAAGCAAGAAAAAACCTGAGTAATCAGGTTTTTTCTTGCTTTTTGAATTTATTTTGTAAACTGATACTTAGTTTAATTTATTAAAAAATATTTAATGCAACAAAACTATTCAATTAATCAGATAAAACTTTTATGAAGCTTGTGAATAATATTTATTCATTTGTTTTCTAATTACCAAATTTTGTGATTAAATTATGACTTATGGTATTTTTTAGATAATATTTTTAGATTTGCAGTACCTAGTTTTTTTGCATTTTCTTGAATTATTATGTGACAAAAATTTTTAAATCATAATTTTTGGTATTTTCTAAAATATATTTTTAGCTTAATATTTTTGCATTTAGTTGTGTGATTATTTTATTATTTCAGTCTTAATTTATTTGAAATAAATACTTTTAGTGATTTTTTTGTGAAAGATTTTTCTATAAAATTTTTTGTAGAATGATTTTATTATCATTTATGGTTTATTCCAGCTTTGATGATATGAGTGATTTTATTATATATTTGAGTAAAATTAAAAAAAGAAAAATTATTTTTTTGGATTTCATTTATTCTACATTTGATATGATTTTTTTGAAAATACGAAATATTTTCAATGTTTTGAGAAAAATTTATAGAATTTAATTGAAGAACTTGATTGTTTTTTTGATTTTTCTATGTAATGCTTGGAAATTTTATTTATAAAAAAAATTATAAACAAAATACTAAATTATATCTATTTTTAGCTCTTTTATTTATAGTTTTACAATATTTTGAACATATATTTTTTTATAATATATTTTGAAGTAGTGATTTTTGTAATTTTTATATTTCTACAATTTTTGCATTAATATTTTTAGTAAATCTTGTGAAATCAAATATTAACTTATTACCAAAACTAAATGATTATACATTTTTATCACAATATATTTATTTTTGTCATCCATTAATTATTTATATAATAATTTTTTATTTGGGAAAAGCTTGATAAAATATTATATAATATTGAAAAAATATTGAAAAATACTATAATTTATTAAAATATTATTAATAAAACTTTTATGGAACAAATAATTAAAATGGAAAATATAATTTGAAATTCTCCTTGTCCAATATTAGCAATAGATATAGTTATTTTTACTATTTACAATAACGAATTATCAGTTATTCTTACTAGTCCAACTTATATGAAAAAATGATTTTATTACTTACCTTGAAACATTGTATTAAAATGAAAATCTTTAGAACAAAGTTTTGATGAAATATTAGAAGATAAAACATGAATTAAATGAGTTTATAAAGAACAACTATATGCATTTTGAGATCCATCAAGAGATCCTAAATGACATTGAGTTACTATAGCTTATATTGCATTGGTAGAAATAAATGATTTTTATGAAAAAATAGATTTTAATAAAGTTAATATTATTAAATATTCAGATATAGAAAATATAAATTTTTGATATGATCATAAAGAAATAATTAAATTTGCAAAAAATAGATTAGATAAAAATATTCTGCATTCAGATGTTGCAAAACATATTATGCCAAAATATTTTAGAATATCAGAACTACATAAAACTTATGAAATTATTTTATGAAAAAAAATGGATTTAAGAAATTTTCAAAAAAAGATTTTAGCCTTGTGATTTATTAAAGATACTGGACTTAAAGATAAAACTATAAAAGCTCCAGCAAGACTTTTTGAATTTATAGATATAGAAAGTGAATAGAAATATTCACTTTTTTTAAAAAACTTTTGACAAAAAAACTAAACACTGTACACTTAACAGTGTTTAGTTTTTAATATTATTTATATGGATAAACAAAAGATAAAAAAATACATTTTAGAAAAAATAAAATTATGAGTATTTGTTTTGTTATGATTTTTAATATGAGCAACAATATCAATTTATTTTTCGTATGCTAATTGAAATCAAGGTTTATTGTGAGAATTATTTTATTTGAAAGACAATAAACCATATATGTCATGAGCACTAGCTTTTGAAGATTGAGCTATTCCTTGAGGGAAGATAGGAAGTGGAATTGATGCTTCAAAAGTTTCTTGACAACTTACAAATGCAACTATTTCATCAAGTAAAATATCTTGAAAAATTAATACTTCAAGTCTAACCTGAACACTTGATATTTCACAATTGCCAGATTGAGTGTGATGAGATGCTCAATCTTTGTCTTGAAGAACAGTATCATCAGTTCTTACCAATGAAGATATGAAAATTCCTACAAGTAAAGCTGTTACAGAGAAAATAGCACCACTATTAAATTGTTCTACATCTACACCAGATTACTATCAATTACCATATACTTTAATGTGACAAGAAACATGATTAATAACAAAAACAGTTACTGTTACAACTCCTACAATTTGAAGTTATAAGCTAAGTCAAAATTGGAAATGTGATTATTGATCTTTTGTTAAAGTTTGATTTGAAACAAAATCAGATATTACATGTAATGCTACTACAAATGTATTAAATACAGGATATAATACTATACAAAAAACAGGAAGTTGAACAGTATATGTTGCTACAAAAATAAAAACAACTGTAAATTGAATAACAACATATCAAAAATCTTTTACATGTAGTAATGATGCAATTTGGATAGATAATAATGATGAACAAGCAATATCAATATCATGTGATGTTGATTCTTATAAAATAAATAATACACAATGTAATATAGTTACAAGTTGACAATATGCTGCTGCATGAGCAAATATAGCAAGTAATTGTACAAATAAACCAGCTAACTCTGTATATTCATGAAGATGATTATGAATTAATAATTGTAGTTGGTGATGTAATAGTTGATATGTATTATCATGAAATAGTTGTTTAATATCTTGTTCGTCAATATCTGTTTGACAATCATGTTATCCAAGTTGGTGAGGTTGAACTAGTTATGTTAAATATGATGCTACTAGTGTTTTTATTAAAACAGTTGGACTTCAATGATCTCCTTGTTATGATGTAAAAAGCAGATTTAATAATAATTCTGGATGTAGTTACTCTTTAGCAAATGTTCAAAGTCAACAAACTTGAAGTGATTCTTGTCGGTATCATTGAGATTGTGTAAGAGCATTTTAAAAAATTTTAATAAAATAAATTAATGAAAAAAATAATATTACTTGCATTTTTAGTGTTATTCAGTTGTACTAAAAACCAAGAAATTCAAAATATAGATAATTCAAATAAATTATCTGTAAAAACTGAAAAAGAAATTATTAATAATGAAAATTTTATTTTAGAAAAAGAAAAAATTTCAAAAGATATTATTTCTTGATTTTCTAAAATGACATTAGACGATCAAGCTATTTATAAGTGTGAAGATATTCATCCTATTTATGATTGAATAAGTCAAAAAGAAATAAAAATAAGGTCTGATTTTATTGAAACTTGTAACTCATTAAAACAACAATCTCAAAAAGAACTTGATAAAAAAATTAAAGATTTTAAATTAACTGATTGTGAAAAAATAATAAAAAAACAATTTGAAGATAGTAAAAATCAAGATAATTGATTTTTACTTGAACAAATAAATATTTGTGAGTATAATATTGCACTTAAAAACTGATGTGAACTTTTAAAAGATGAAACAAAAATTAAAAAATGTGAAGAATATAAACAATTACAAGAAAAAACTGATAAATTAGAAAATATAGAAAATTTTGATTTAAAAAGTTTTTTGTAAAATACAAAAACTCTCTTGGATTTTGAATTTTATTATCACTTGTAAAAAATATGTGATTTAAATAATTGGAGTGAGTCTGTTAAATAAGAAAAATGAAAGGGAAGTATTTTATTTTTGGAAGGTTAAAAAGACCAAAAGATTTTTAAAATTCTTTTGGTCTTTTTATTAAGTTATTTTTTTTAAAACTTGATTAAGTGTTATATTTTCTATACAATTCATCAAAATAGCAAATAAAAATCAAAAAATCTTTTGACAAACAAGAGTATTTAAAATATAATTCTATTATATATTTTATTTAGGTTATATTTGATTTTATGAAGACCACAAGACTATAATACCACAAGACCACAATACAATAAGACATAAATAATGTATTATACTGCATAAAAAAGACATGTATTTTATATTATT
>RRZT012814808.1_pt1 | contig 24321 bp, 17 predicted proteins | sample 2165551 | NCBI WGS metagenome assembly RRZT01 (sample SAMN10456910, study PRJNA506462) | wastewater metagenome | biome: wastewater; feature: sludge; material: wastewater sludge; isolation source: wastewater sludge with Escherichia coli K12::gfp cells carrying plasmid... | place: USA: Moscow, Idaho... | reverse complement strand
CGTTGAGAACGCCAGGTCTCTACGGTGGCTCATACGGAATAAGAATGATTATTCTCACGCGAGCAAAAGAGGATCCCCATGTCATACATAACCGTCGGCCAGGAGAACTCAACGCCGATCGAGCTCTACTACGAAGATCACGGGTGCGGTCAGCCTGTGGTGCTGATCCACGGCTATCCGCTTAACGGCAGCTCCTGGGAGCGCCAGACACGGGAGTTGCTCGACCTCGGCTACCGCGTCATTACCTATGACCGCCGCGGATTTGGTGGGTCAAGCAAGGTTGCCACCGGCTACGATTACGACACTTTCGCCGCCGATCTCAAGGTCGTACTCGACACGCTCGACCTCAACGAGGTTATCCTTGTCGGTTTCTCCATGGGTACCGGCGAGCTCGCTCGCTACACCTCCAAATACGGCTCCGACCGCATCGCCAAGTATGCCTTCCTCGGTTCACTCGAACCTGGCATGCTTGCCCAGGGAGTGCCACAGGCGCAGTTCGACGACATCGCCGCCACGGCCAAGGCCGATCGCTTCGCGTGGTTCACACAGTTCTACCAGGACTTCTACAATCTCGAGGAGAACCTCGGCTCACGCATCAGCCAAGAGGCTGTCACCGCGAACTGGAACACCGCTATCCTCAGCGCTCCGATCGCCGCCTATGCCGTTGTCTCCTCCTGGATCGAGGACTTCACCGGAGATGTCTCCGCCGTGCGGGCCAGCGGTAAGCCCGCACTCATCGTGCACGGCACCGCTGACAATATCCTGCCGATCGACGCGACAGGACGCCCATTCCACACCGCCTTCCCCGAGGCAGAGTACGTCGAAATCGAGGGAGCTCCACACGGCATGCTCTGGACGCACTGTGAAGAGGTAAATGGAGCCCTGTTGCCATTCATCCAGAAGTGAGATGAGGTTCGTCGAGAGGACGCGCCGATAGGCCATGGCCTATCGGCGCTCCTTCTGAAAACTACACTTCTCGTCAGAAATCCCAGTCGTCATCCGTCGTGGCCTCGGCAGTGCCGATAACGTACGACGAACCTGAACCCGAGAAGAAGTCGTGGTTCTCATCAGCGTTCGGGGAAAGGGCAGCCAAAATAGCGGGGTTCACGGCGGTCTGGTCCGGTCCGAAGAGCCCTTCGTAACCGAGGTTCATGAGGGCCTTGTTGGCGTTGTAACGGAGGAACATCTTGACGTCCTCGGTGAGACCCATCTCGTCATAGAGCGACTCGGTGTAGTTCTCTTCGTTGTCATACAGGTCCATGAGCAGCGAATACGTGTAGTCTTGCAGCTCTTCCTGGCGCTCGGGCGAGGACTTGGCAACGGCCAGCTGGTACTTGTAGCCAATGTAGTAGCCGTGCACGGCCTCGTCGCGGATGATCAATCGGATGAGGTCAGCGGTGTTCGTCAGCTTCGCGTGGGCTGACCAATACATCGGAGCGTAGAAGCCCGAGTAGAACAGGAAGGACTCGAGCATCGTCGAGGCAACCTTGCGCTTCTCCGGGTCATCACCGCGATAGTAGTCGAGGATGATCTTCGCCTTGGTCTGTAGGAACTCATTCTCCTCAGACCAACGGAATGTCTCGTCAATCTCCTCGGTGGAGATGAGCGTGGAGAAGATCGACGAGTACGACTTCGCGTGCACCGACTCCATAAACGCAATATTTGTGTAAACGGCCTCCTCGTGCGGTGTGATCGCATCGGGGATGAGCGACACAGCACCCACGGTTCCCTGGACAGTATCCAGCAGGGTGAGGCCGGTGAAGACGCGCGTGGTCATCTGCTGCTCGTGCGGCTTCAACGTGTTCCACGACTGAATGTCATTCGAGAGCGGAATCTTTTCCGGAAGCCAGAAATTACCGGTCAGACGGTCCCAGACCTCGAGGTCCTTGTCATCAGCCAAGCGGTTCCAATTGATGGCCTGGACTCGGTCAACGAGCTTGAGCTTGGGTGGCGTCATGTCTCTCCTCCAGAAGTTCTCGCGCCCTGTTCTCGGCGACGACGCCGCGAGCGCACCCGTCCATCATCTCACCTCGGCGCCGAAGTCCATAGATTGTCGATGACGGGATTTACCACAGCGGTTGTTCGCCACAGTTGAGTGACGCCAGAGGTATTGATAACGGCAAGATGTGATCCTTCCGAGCGATCTCGGAAGCATGCCGTGTCGTGTTGATGACTGATATTGCTATATTCCGTGACCCGTCACCTATACGACATCAATTGCACTCACCCTTCAGTAGCACGGTCACCGAGTACCTGATACCCAAACCTCACATACCCTTGACTGCATGACTGTTCCCTCCGACGAGAACCGCGCACGCAATACTCCCGCGAGCAACACCCCCGCGAACACGCTCCCGGCCACACCTCTCACAAGGACGGCACCTGAGGGGAACCCGCCCACCTTCACCGGAACACAACCTGGGCCACAGGCGAGTGTCGCTTCGCCAACCTCGTATAACTGGACCCAGCCGGTCCAATCATCACCACCCGCTCCACAACGCTACAGCGGTCGCATCGGAGGACTGGATATCGCGCGGGCACTCGCTATTTTTGGCATGTTTTACGCGCACGTGGCACCATACGTGGATGGCAGCACCGCAGCGGTGGTCCTCGACGCCATCCCCGACGGCCGCTCATCTATTCTTTTTGCTTTGCTCGCCGGGGTCTCACTATCAATCCTCACAGGTCGCAACGTGCCCTACACCGAGGACGACATGCGCACAGCTCGCCTCCGTATTTTCGGTCGAGCGGCGATGCTCCTCATCCTCGCTGGTCCGGTTGTACTGCTCGGGACACCCATCGCCATCATTCTGGCGTTCTACGCGGCATGGTTTGTTGCCGCGCTTCCTTTTGCCTCGTGGAGTCCGCGGAAGCTCTTTATCCTCGCTGCCGGAACGGCGTTGCTCGGCCCCGTCGCTGTACAACTCTTCATCTGGTTCACTGCGAACCTCAACATGTGGGGCATGGGCGACGCCAATGGTTTCATTGTAGACGTGTTCTTCACCGGCATGTATCCGGGTGCCGTCTATATGGCCTATGTTTTCGCAGGTATGGGGATCGGGCGGCTCAACATTACCGACCGCCTTACTCAGGCAATCCTCGCCCTCTCCGGCACCGCACTGATGATTATCGGGTATGGAACAAGCTGGATTCTCACCCGCATCATTGATGCGCCACCGGAGATTTTTGACGAATCGTACGACGACGGCGCCTGGATGGATGATTCGTGGACCTGGCAGGGTTACCCTCTCCCCCACATTTCGGAGTGGATCGGAATCGAGCCACATACCAACACGGTATTCGAAGCCGTTGGCTCGGGCGGATTTGCCATTGCTGTACTCAGTGTTTGCCTGCTCGCGAGCCCATTAGCTCGCACCATTCTCTACCCACTAGCTGCCGTGGGTTCGATGGCGCTCACCGCATACACCGCGCATATCGTCGTCATCGCCTTCACCGATGACTGGGTGGGCGGAGATAGCTGGGCGCCCATCTTCTGGTTGATCGGCGGGGCACTTCTGCTATGCACCTTGGTGAAGCAGTTTTTCCGTCGCGGCCCGCTCGAGTGGGTGATGTGGAAGGTCAGCTTGAAGACGGCGCAGGTCAAATAAGAGTTTGCGTCAATGGACGCATGACCTATTGACGAGACCCACCTTCTGTAGCCCAAAGGCCCAGATCACACGTGAAAAGTCTCCGTAAGCTGAGCGCATGAGTCCCTCTGACAACGACGCCACGAACTCCGGAACGCTCCGCCGTCGGCCCACACATTCTCGACAGTCTGCACCTTCCCGTCGACCCACACGTCAGCGCACGCGGCCCACAAGTGCTCGCTCCCAAGCCGCTTCTCCGGCGCTTAAGCCGCTGCAAAAAGCTGGCGTAATCATTGGCGCCCTCGCGTTCCTCGTCCCATTCTTCGTCGATATCCCTCACCTCGAAGCGCCCGGAGAGCGTATGCTTTCCATCTTTCTGTTGGCGATCGTTTTCTGGATCACCGAGGCCGTCCCCCTCACCGCAACAGCAGTACTCGTCATCCTGTTGGAAGTGCTCCTTGTCGCCCAAGGAGCACTGGGGAACCCGACAGCTGCGGACCCCGCGCTCGCAGAGGCAGCTCTCCCGGCGTCTACTTACTTTGCCGCCCTCGCAAACCCCGTGATCATCTTGTTCCTTGGTGGCTTCATGATTGCCGACGGTGCCGAGAAGTACGGCCTGGATAAGAACATCGCGGCGGTTATGCTCAAGCCGTTCTCAGGCTCGGCTCGATCTACGGTTCTTGGGCTCATGCTCATCACCGGCATACTCTCGGCGTTTATGTCCAACACCGCTACCACGGCAACCATGTTCGCGGTGGTCATCCCTATCCTTACCTCGATCAAGAACGCGAAGGCACGCTCAGGTGTTGCGCTCGCGATCCCCCTTGCAGCAAACGTCGGTGGCATCGCCACTCCGGTGGGCACACCACCGAACGCCATCGCGGTGGGAGCACTAGAAAGCAACGGCATCCATGTCTCCTTCATCGACTGGATGATCATGGCTACACCTTTCGCGGCGCTTATTCTCATCGCTTCCTGGCTGCTGCTTTGCACACTGTTCATCCCCCGTAGCGAACGCATCGAACTCACGATGGACACCAACTGGAATATGAGTGGCAAGGCCAAAATCTTCTACGCCGTCGCCGCCCTGACGATCACTCTTTGGATGACCGAGCCGCTCCATGGCGTTTCCTCGAACACCGTCGGCTTCATTCCAGTGGCCGCGCTCCTCTGCCTGCGCGTCATGGATGGTGGCGACATCAAGAAACTCGACTGGCCCGTGCTGTGGCTGGTCTCCGGCGGTATCGCCCTCGGAACCGGCATCGGTGCTACCGGACTCGATGCCTGGCTCGTTGGCTCCATCGGTTGGCAAGCACTCGGCGCCGTGGGAGTTACCCTGGTACTCTGCCTCGTGGGCCTCGGTTTCGCCAACGTCATGTCGCACTCAGCTGCCTCGAACCTGCTGGTCCCGGTCGCAATCTCTCTTGCAATATCTCTCGACGGTATTAACACCACCACCATTGCCGTGGTTGTCGCAATCGCCTGCTCGCTCGGTATGTCGCTGCCTATCTCTACCCCACCCAACGCCATCGCGTACTCCACCGGAACGTGTACGGTAAAGGACATGGCGATTCTCGGAATCATCGTTGGTATCGCTTCAACGCTTCTCTTAGCGCTGGCTATGCCCCCGCTCTGGGAGCTCATGGGGTTGGTCTGATGTCTCAGCCGCACCGCACCTCCCACTCTCACCAAACGGACTTGCCGCTTGGCGTCGTCGTCGGCACGGATAGATACGCCCGAACCGTCACGACTCTCCTCCGCACGTGTATGCCTACCGAGTGTGACGTCGCAGCGTTTCCTTCGGTCGACGACGCCGTCGCCGCCACCGAAGGTTCTCCGGTTGCGTTCTTGGTGGTCACGGTGGGTGTCGATACTTTCACCGGGGACGACTTACTACGACCAGTCGCCGGGCTTCCTTCATTTCGGAACACTCGGTTTATGGTGCTGTCCACGCTGCAGGAGGTGGACGGTATGGAATGGCTGATCGATGCGGCTCGTCTCGACTGGATCGGATATGCTCCCGAGCTTCAGGCGGAGGCTTTTCTGGAGAATATACGAGCCCAGCTCACTCGTTATCGCGAGCGCACCTCGCCTGATGTTCGGCAGCTGGCAACCTATTCGGTGTTTGACTCTCCGCTCACCGATGAAGAGATCATGGAGAAGATTCTCCGGCGAATTGAACGGTTACTGGGGCGCCAGCCTCGCCTGCGGATTCCTGAGGGCACCCAGCTCACAATCAAGGGCGAGTGGGTGGAGGAGGTCACCATTATCCTGCGAGGATCAGTGGCCCTCATTCACGAGAGCCCGTACGGTGACATCATCATGCACGAGGAGTCCACCGGGCGCATCATTGGATTGCTGGCCGCCAGCGAGGGACGGCGCGCGTTCCTCCGAGCGGTGGCAACAAGCGAGGTTGTTGGGGTGCGGCTCACCGTGGAACAGCTCAATTCAGCCATCCATGGTAATCCGGAGATCTCGCTTCTGGTAGCGACCTTGTTCATCCGCTTCCTCGATCGGCGGCTCCGCCGAGCCGAGTTGCTGCACATTGAGAATGTTGAGCTGTCCAATGAGCTAGCGAAACAGAAAGCTCGTCTAGCAGCTGAGCGTGCAGAGCTTGCCACCGCCCTATCCAATCTGGAAGAGGCCCGGACGGAACTCATGGCCCAGGAGCGCCTCGCCTCGCTCGGCGCCCTCGCCGCCGGTATGGCCCATGAACTCAACAACCCTGTGGCGGCTATCCAGCGTATCAGTGAGTATCTCGGCGAGGATGTCACTCATCTGCTGAGCAACGTGCCAGACAGCACCTGGGGCACCAACGCACTTAAGGCTCTGAACAGCGGTTTCACGGCGCAGTCACTCTCTACTCGAGCCGAGCGGCAGCTTCGCCGCGAGCTCGCCAACGTCACGAAGGATCCTGTGGTTGCTCAGCGGCTCGTCCTCGCCGGAATCCACGATACGGAACTCGCCACACACCTTCGCCGCCGTGGCGGTATCTCTCTGGAAAGCGCCGAGAAGGCCGCCTCGATCGGTACACAGTTGCGCAATCTCCGCTCGGCTTCTGCCCGTATCACCGATCTCGTCTCGTCGCTGCGCTCCTACGCGCGGCCGGACGGGGACCCGGTAACCGACGTCGATCTTCACGAGAATCTCGACGACGCCATCCGTCTCCTCTCCCACAAACTCCACGGGATTACCGTGGAGCGTCGTTACGAGGATCTTCCGCCAATCGAGTGCCATCCCGGCCAGCTCGCCCAGGTGTGGACTAACCTGCTGACCAACGCTGCGGAAGCCATCACCGAGGAGGCGGAGAAGCCGGTGAATGCGGGCGGAGAAGCCGGCGGAGCATCAACTAACGTCCGGATTCAAAAACCAGGCGCCTCACCGGCGCCAGGAATGTCACCAACGTCCGGGGGCTACGTCGTCGGCACCATCAAAATCCACACCAGTGAGCCGTTCCCCGGATGGATCCGCGTCGAAATCACCGACGACGGCCCCGGCATTCCCGAGGACATCCTGCCGCGCATCTTCGAGCCACGTTTCACTACGAAGTCCGGCCAGGTCCGCTTCGGGATGGGGATCGGGATGGGTGTGGCTCGCTCGATTGTCGGCAAACACCACGGAACCATACGCATAACATCCGGCCCGTCGGGCTCCACCGTCACCGTCGAACTGCCCGTCCGGGCACCCCAGGAGGAAGAATGAAGCTCGCAATTGTGATTCTCGAGGATGAGCGCGAGGTTCGCGACGCCGTCGAACGCGACCTTGTTGGGCTCCTGCCCACCGTCCGGATCGAGCCAGCTGAGGATGTTGAGGATGCTCGCGAAGTGATCGCCGAAATCTTGGACGACGGCGACCTGCTCGCTCTCGCCCTGTGTGACCACCGGCTTCCGGGCACCACCGGCGTCGATTTCCTCATTGAGCTGGCGCAGGATGAGGACACTGTGGACACGCGAAAAGTCCTGGTCACCGGCCAGGCGGATCTGGCGGATACGGTGCGGGCAGTCAACGATGCTAGCCTCGACCACTACATTGCTAAGCCGTGGGATCACGACGAGTTGCTTGACGTCGTTACCGAACAGCTCACAGATTACGTGGAGGCCACCGGAATCAATCCAATTCCGCACATGCGGGTGCTCGACCAGGTGCGTGCGGTGGAGCTCATCCGCGACTACCGTGCGGACTAAGTGGCAGGTTCGTTCCGGAAGATTCCACGCAATACATCATCCAGCGCATCATCGGAGAGGTAACGGATCTTTAGACAGGTAACGCATACAACACCCTCCAATGACGGGTGTTGCACCCACCCCTCGAATCCGCCGGGTGGACTATCCAAGAATCAGTTACTTCTCTACACGGACGCGAAGCAGCCCGGTGACTCCTCACCGGGCTGCTTCGCGTTACCCCGTGGCCTCATGAGCGCACGTTAGGCCGTTTAACCCTTAGGAAAGATCCTCGCCGTTGGAATCGATGACCTTGCGGTACCAACCGAAGCTTTTCTTCTTGATTCGGGCAAGATCCAGCTCGGATTCGTTGTTGCGGTTGATGTAGATGAAGCCGTATCTCTTGAGGAAACCCTCGTGGGTCGAGATGAGGTCAAGCGCTGACCAGGGCTGATACCCGATCACTGGCATCCCCGAGTCAATTGCCGCCTTGAGCTGCGCAATGTGATCGCGCAGGAAGTCAATGCGGTAGTCGTCGTTCACCTCGCCGTCGACCAACTCATCGCGCTCACCCAAGCCATTCTCGGTGACAATCATGGGAAGCCGGTAGCGGCTGTAAATCTCATTGATGGTGATACGGAAACCGATCGGATCAATGGGCCAACCACTGAACTGTGTGCGTTCAAGGTGTGGGTTCTGCACTACTTCACCGGGGCCGTGGATATTGCCATCGGCGTCCACAAGGGTCGTGCCTTCGACGTAAGCCACGGTCTCCGTGTTGTAGTAGTTGAACGCGATGAAGTCCGGCTTGCCACTACGCATGATCTCGCGATCCTCGTCGGTGACCTCCAAGGTGTAGCCAGCGTGGGTGATGAAGTCCAACGCAATCGGGTTGTACTCGCCCAGCACCGCAGCATCTAGGTAGAGCCAGTCACGGACGGCCATGGCGTACTGGGCAGCCAGGATGTCCTTAGGATCCGACGACGCCGGGATGACGTAACAGATGTTCGGCGCTGGGCCAATCTTGCACTCGGGTCGAACCTCGTGGCACACCGCCATGGCCTTGCTTTGGGCCACAAACATGTGATGATTAGCCTGATAGAGAGGGTATCCCTCCAGGTTTCCTCCTGAGGCGTCAAGGGCGTGTTCGGGGACGAGCGTCATGATGTTCTGCTCGTTGATCGTCTGCCAGTAGGTGACCCGATCGCCAAACTCTTCGAAACACACCTTCGAGAAACGCACAAAGGCATCAATCGTCTCACGGTTCGCCCACCCACCACGCTTGGCGAGCGCGGCAGGCAGATCGAAGTGGTAGACGGTCACGATCGGCTCAATGTCATACTTCAACAGCTCATCAATGAGGTTGTTGTAGAACTCGATACCGGCCGGGTTGACGTCGCCGTCGCCGTCGGGCACGATGCGCGTCCAGGCAATCGAGAAGCGGTAGGAGGTGAGCCCTAGCTCTGCAAAGAGCGCAACGTCCTCCTTGTAGCGGTGGTAATGATCGGAGCACACCGTGAAGTCCGGCAGATCCGCGGGTACGGTCTTGATGTCCTGGACGCTGGGGCCCTTGCCGTCGAGATTCGATGCGCCCTCGATCTGGTAGGCGCTCGATGACGCGCCCCAAAAGAAGTCCTGAGGGAAACCCATATCACTTCACCTCCGCGGATGCGTTCGCTTCAGCGGCGCGAGCAGCCTGCTCATCGGCGTAGGCCAGGAGGTCAACGCGACGTGCGAACACGTAGTAGATGGCCACGGACATCACAATGATGAGCGCCTGGAAGATTGCGTGCTGCCACCCACCGATAATGAGGCCGGAGATCACAGGCGGCGTGGTCCAGGGAGCGAGAACGGCTGTGAACAACGGGAGAATTCCAGCACCCATCAAGAAGTACAGCAACGTTCCTGTGAGCATTGGCGTCAGGAAGAAGGGCAGAAGCAGCAGCGGGTTCATGACCACCGGCGTACCGAAGATAATCGGTTCGTTAATGTTGAACACCGCCGGTGCACCGCCAAGACGGCCCAGCGCCTTGTACTGCGCCGACTTGGCGAAGACGAGGAAGTAGATGACCAAGCCAATCGTGACGCCGGCACCGGTCATGTGCAGGTAGTTGTCGATGAACTGCTGGGTGACGATGTGGCCGCCGTTGGCAACCGTCAGATCCATGCCCTTGTCCAGGATGGCCTGATTCTCGGCAGCGTTGGCCAAAGCGATCGGCTGCATAATGCCCGACACAATGGAGGAACCGTGGACGCCGAAGAACCACAGGAACGGGGTGAGGAAGCTGATGACGAGAATGCCCGGAAGGGAATCAGAAATGCCCTGCAACGGGGTCTGGACTGCGGTGTAGATCGCCTCAACCATGGTGGTATCGAAGTACTTGAAGATACCGAAGATCACCGCGGTCAGAGAAAGAATGACGGCACCGGGGATGAGTGACGTGAAGGCGGTTGCCACGTTCGGCGGCACACCCGGGGGCATCTTGATGGTGATGTTCTTCTTCAGGAACCAGCAGTACACATAGGACACGAAGAAGGCCACAAGAATGCCTGCCAGCATGCTCTTTGCACCGGACCAATCAAGTGGGATGACACCACCAACCGGATCGGCCACACCCTCCACAGTGATGTGCAGCGGCAACAGCATCACCATCGCACAGAAGGCCCAGACGGACGCGGGCAGCGCATCGTAACCTTCAGCGCGCACGAAACTGTAGGTGATGCCAATACAGGCAACCACACCAAGCAGATTGAACGTTGCTGTAAAGACCTGCATGAAGACGTCGTTGATACCAACGGCCTTTTGCCACTCCACAAACGACTCGATGGGGAAGTTGGCGATCAGCAGGAAGACGGCGCCAACAATGGTTAACGGCATGACGAACATCATGCCGTTCTTCAACGCTGTGATCGGCTTGGTGTTGACGAATTTGAGGATCGGAGGAAGAACCTTGTCGTTGATTACGTCTCCAATTGATGCCATCGCCTGGTCTCCTTTATTACTCGTAGGTGTGTGGCAGAACCAATAGACACGCTTCGATGCGATCAATCCACTGGTATGCACTGGTGGACCCATAGCCGACAGTGGCTATTAGCCTTGCGCCAGTGTGACCCAGGGAGCTCCCCTTTTAAAAGCGGCGTTGCTTCCGCTATTGCGGAAACACCAGGTGAACAGGACGGCTTCCGCCATAGAGGAAGTTCACTGTTAGAGCGGCGACGAGGCGATGGGCCATACTGCTATTACCCAAAGTCGATGGCGACGATCAGATGCAAAGATCGGGTGCATCGAGATTATTGAGACGAATACTAGGAGGCTCGATGGCGGCCAACCCCAAAGACAAAGGCTATGAAGATGCCTTTAAGCTGATCGCAGCAGCAGGAAATGCAAAGTCGCAGGCCATGATGGCAATTCGCGAGGCGCGCGAGGGAAATATCGAGGAAGCTCGTAAGCTTCTGGTTCTTGCCGACGAGGATCTACATTCGGCTCATCGGGCACAGACGCAACTCTTGACCCAAGAAGCACGTGGAAATGCCGTGGCGGTCAACGTCATCCTTGTTCACGCCCAAGACCATCTCACCGGCGCCATGCTCATTCGCGATCTAGCTGAGGAGTTCATCGAACTCTATGTCATCCTGGCCGCCAAGAACTAAGTGATACCTAAGGTATCCTCACCACACCCACGTATTGAAGAAAAGGACAAAAATGAAGGTTCTGCTTATTTGCGCCGCTGGAATGTCTACCAGCCTGCTCGTCAACAACATGAGGAATTTTGCTGAAGAAAGCGACGTGGTCAACGCCGAACCTGTCAGCGAACTTGAGCGCGTCATTGACGATTACGACGTCATCCTGCTTGGTCCCCAGATCCGCTTCAAGGAAAAGGACGTGAAGAAGCTGGCTGACCCGAAGGGCATTCCCAGCGGAGTTATCGACATGCGTGCCTACGGCGTGATGGATGGCAAGGCCGCCATGGAACAGGCACGGAAGCTGCTCGCCAGCAAGTGATCAATGAGCCCTGACAAGCGCCGCGCCTTGATCGAGGCACTGAGAAGGGCCTCGCAGCCAGTATCTGGCAAGCAACTTGCGCAGCATCTCCATGTATCGACGAGGACTATTCGAACCTACGTCACCGAACTCAATGCTCGCGGATCAGTAGTAATATCCACCCACCGTGGCTATACGCTTGATCCGCGAGCATGGGCTCAGATCTCGGATGCGAGCACGTCAAAGACGTCTGCTGTAACACCAGACGAACGCTTGCGTTTTCTCTGCCGATACCTCGCCTCATCGAGTGAACCAATAAGCCTGTATGACCTGGCCGAGCAGTTGTACGTGAGCGACTCGACCCTCGAAACCGATCTGGGACGCGCCCGCGAGGTTTTTCGAGAGAACGATCTCCGGTTAGGCCGGCAACGTGACCTCGTGTTTGTTGAGGGCTCGGAGCGCTCGCGGCGGCGGCTGGTTCGTCAGATGGTGAGCCAGGACGGCCAGGGAATTCTTCCAACCTGGCACGAGTTCAGTCGAGAATACGCGCATCTCGATTTAGAACGGCTTCAGGTTTCCATTAGTGGGGTCATTTCCGCGTCCGATCTCGAGGTCAACGAGTATGCGCTGACCGATCTCCTCCTGCATACCGCGGTGACGATCGAGCGTCTTCGCGGAGGGCATACGCTGCCACCTTCCGAGTGGCAACCCGAAACGAAAGACGAGGTGATCGTTAACGTTTGCCAAGCTTTGGCGGAGGTTATTCACCAGCAATTTGGCATCGCGCTGCCGTCGTCGGAAATGGATGCCCTCTACGGTGTTCTTGCTGTACGAGCTATCCCCGCTACTCAACCGGGCGCTGACGAATCGGTCGTCGCCCCAAGCTTGCAAGTAGTTGTCAGCGGACTTCTCGATGAGGTGGCCGAGAAATATTTCCTCGGCCCGCCCGACCCTTCCATGCTGCTCAAACTCACCTTGCACGTGCAGAATCTCATCGTTCGTGCACGATCAGGGTTGGCGCTGCGCAACCCTCTCGGGACAAGTTTTAAGAACAGCCACCCTTTCTTGCATGACTTGGCACTCGATTTTGCCCAGCGCATTGAAGAACGTTTCGATATTAAAGTCGCGGAAGCCGAACTCGCCTATCTCGCCCTCCACATGGGGATGCAGTATCTGCGTTATCTAGAAGAACTCAATCTTCTCACCGTCACGTTGGTGATTCCCGAGTATCACAACATGGGCGACAAGATCGTCGATGATCTTAAACGGGCACTCCGCGGGCGCGCGGTGATCGAAAGCGTCGAGACCATGCTGGACGTCAACTTCAGCTCCATTACCAGCGACCTTATCGTCTCCTGCGTGGAGCCAAACTCCGTCCCCAGCGCACCTTGTGTCCACATCAGTCCGCTACTGACCACGAGGGATCTCACGGTTATCAACGACGCCGTCGATACAGAATTGGATCGCACCCGGCGCCGCATTGTTCGAACCACCCTCATTAGGTTGATCGATCCAGCACTGTTTGTTCGCGCGGATGAGCCGATTTCTAAGGAAGAGGCGCTTGCCCTCATGAGCGAGCGACTACGTGACCAGGGCTACGTTGGTGCGCACTTCCTTGATGATGTCCTCGACCGCGAAAGCCGTTCAAGTACGTCATTTGGAGGCGAGTTCGCCATCCCTCACTCTATGCGCATGGATGCGACGACGACGGCCATCTCCGTTTTGGTGTCAGACAAGGGTATCCCCTGGGGAACATCGGATGTGCGGCTCGTCCTACTCTTTGCACTCTCGGCGGACGGCAGGCAGATTTTCCGGGACAGCCTCGACCAAATTATCCGTTTGCTAGCGGAGACGGGTAATGTCAGCGCCCTCTTGGAAAGTGCCGACGACGCCGAGGGATTCCTCACCGCCTTCAGCAGGCTTCTCGATCGATAGATCGCTGAGCGACGGAACGGGCATCACAACGGGTGTCAGATGGGTTTCGGGCTGGCGTTGAGCGAGGATTCCCTAGTCAAGATGCCCAAAGTTGGCGTCTCTTCCAAAGAGGCGGTCCAACTCGCGGCGTTCTTTCTTCGTGGGGCGGCCGGTTCCTCGATCTCGTTGCATCACCGGAAGATACATCTTGGGGCGTTCCGGGGTGAGATCCTCGTAGCAGGCCTGTGCCTGGGCAGCCCCCACCCGCTTCTTGATCAGTCCCTTCACCACAAGAATGCGGTCGAATCCTTGAAAACGGTAGCGCACCTCGTCACCAATCTTGACCGGACTGGCTGGTTTAACGGGCTCGCCGTTAATACGGACGTGGCCGGCCTTGCATTCGGAGGTTGCCAACGATCGCGTCTTACACTGTCTGACGCTCCACAACCACACATCCACTCGGACCGAATCCATGGATCGAGTCTACTTCTGCTTGTAGAGGGCCACGACGCCTTGCGACGCATCTGAGAAGACGAGGTAGTCACCCTTCCAAGCGAAAGTATGCGCGGTGATCTGCTGCCCTGCCGCGGCCGCTTGCGAGAAAAGCTCCGAGATTCGAGCGTTCGATAACGACGAAATGACCGTTCCATCCTCCCCTACCAAAAGGGATGACAAGACTCTCGTGGAGCCACTTTCTCCCGCACTTGGATCAGCCGCCGACACATTGACGATGGCGGTCTTCCGAGAAAGGTCAACAGATTCCACAGCCTGATCACCCAGCGAGACAGCACGGTGAGTGGGAAGCGACAGTGTCTTCTCAGCCAGAGGGAGCAAGACCGCGTCCTTACCGGCCACCGTGGCATAGAGCCGGTCAAGTCCCAGAGGGAAGTCGCCTTCCGATTCGGGTTGTAGCGATTCGGGTTGTGGCGACGGATCCGCACCGGGCTTATCCCCTGCACTGACGGTGATACCGGAGGTGGCATCAAAGCCTCGCAAGCTCAGCGATTTTCTTGAGCCCACCATCGACAGCAGGCTCTCGTCCTCTCGCTCCGCGCCGTCGTCGACACTAGCGACGACGAGCTGCACCGACCCCGCACCGGGCGTCGCAGCAGCCGTCTTCCCCGGTACAGGGTGTCCTGGACCGGGCTCGATGCCGGGTTCGGGGATCTGTGTGACAGGTGGCTGGGAGATAAGGAATAGGTCTTTAAAGTCGTCCAGAGACACAGCTTTCGAGGTGGCATCGAGCAGGGAGACCGCGGCCGTCGTGTGCCGCCACGACTCCCGTACACGATCATCAATTCCAACAACTGTTGCCGGGTCCTGTGATGACGTGCAAACTACGCCGTCTTTCAGCGAAATACACGGAGCAGCCACGTCAACTTCGGCAAAGAGGTTGGTTGAGGCATCGTAGAGAATCGGTGCCTCACCGGGAAAGTTGATGACCGCGTGGCTGCCATTCATCCAGGTCTCAAGGTCGAGGTTTTCAGATGCGGTAGGAGCAGAGACCTTGAGGTTCTTGTCCACGACGGGCACCCCGGACTCGTCAAATCCAGTCATGTGTACCGAACGCGTCCCATCCCAGGTCAGGAAATAAACGTTGCCGTCGTCATCCCCCACGTAGGAGTAGGTCCCCGCGTCGCCGATATCCAAAGCCTGAAAACCGCCCACATCTATGGAAAACAACCATACGCCCGCGGTTGTCCACACTCCGTCGGTGTAGCTCTTTGTCTCACACACCACCACGCCACCATCGTCACAGCTAAGGATTCCATCACCCTCGTGGCTCCATTCTTTGGAGCCATTGGAGACGCTATAGCCGGTGATCTCGTACGTCTGCTCCGAGAGGTTGTTGCTGTAAACAGCAACATAATCTTCGCTCACAAGAACACCATCGAAGGCGGGACCCGTGGAGGTAATGGTGTTCGTTGGTGCAGTGCTGCTGCCCGAGCCAGTCTTCTCGGGTGTACTACCCTCGGTTTGCGTACCTGGTTTGGGTTGCCTTCCTGGCTCTGCTTGCGGACTTGGGTCTACGTGCGGAGTCTGCGAGTGCTCGTAATGCGCAGAGAAGATGAGCTCAAATCCGGAAAGATCCGGCGCCGACCCCTCGGAGGCAAGCGCGCCGGTGGAAGAAGTTGGTTCTGGAGTCTGCGGGGTCACGATGATACTCGAATCTCCTGTGGGAGAAGGCGACGGATTTCCACACCCCGACAGCACAAGCCCTGCGGAGAGAAGTGTTGCGCCAATTACGGTGGCGTGGCGGGACATCGGCTTCGTTCCCAGCATGGCTGACCTCCTCATACTTCTATTAAGTCTACTGACTGAGGAAGCACAAGGCCCTGCTACCCAGGGTGGAAGAACTCCCCGGATAGGTGTGTGGCTACCACAGCGGCGATGTCGCCAATAGAGGCGGCAAGATCCCTGTGGTAGCCACAACCCCGAACAAACGGGGAAGAGAGGAAGACCCCGGCCCACGTGGGCCGGGGTCTTCCTCGTTGTAATTGTCAGCCGTTCAGCGATTCAACGCTCACGCGCCAGCAGGCTCACGCTTGCCGAGACGTACCTTCTTGACTTCCTTGCCGGTCTCGAAGTCCTCCTCCTTGAAACCGAAGAAGTAGGTCATACCGAAGGACACTGCAAGAGCCACGAGCGAGGCGATCCAGAATCCGGTGAAGCCGCCGTCGATTCCAGCCGGGTTGACGAAGGACGGGAAGCCTACGAACGCCCCGGTAAAGCCGTACATATTGACGTTGAAGAGGCCGGTGAGCAAGCCACCCACCGCGCCACCGATCGAGGCCATGATGAACACGCGGCCGTACTTGAGGTTGAGACCGTACATGGCGGGCTCGGTGATACCACAGAAAGCGGAGATGGTAGCCGGGCCGGCCAGCGTCTTGATCTTGGGGTTCTTCACCTTGAGCCAGATGGCGAGTGCGCCACCGCCCTGGGCAATCATCGTCGCGGAGATGATGGCGTTGAGCGGGGAGGAACCGTCAATAGCAATCTGCGCGGCAACCAGCGGGATAACCGCCCAGTGCAGACCGAAGATGACGAGACACTGGTAGAAGCCACCAATCAACAGGCCTGCCACCGGGTAGCTGAAGCTGAGGATCGAGTTGATGCCGTTAGCGAGACCACCGGAGATGAACATGATGATCGGGCCAAACACCACGAGGACCAGTGCGGAGACCACGAACACCTCGATGAGCGGAGCGAAGATGGAACGCAGCACGAGCGGGATGTGCTTCTTGAGCCACGGCTCAATCTTGGCGGCCAGATAGGCAGCCACGATGATCGGGAAGATCGAGTAGGCGTAGGCGTTGCCCTGCGGCAGCGAGATCGGAATGCCGAAGAACTCACCATTGAAGATGGTGTTCCCGATCTGAGCCACCACGTGGTAACCCTCGGCATCCGGGTTGGACATCGTCGCAAGCGACGGGAACACGAGCACGCCACCGATAATCGCCACGATGATCGGGTCAGATCCGAGACGCTTGGCCGCGGTGAAGCCGATGATGATCGGCAGGAAGTAGAACATCGAGGAGGACATCGCGTCGATGATGGTGTAGGTATTTGTGCCCGCCTGCACCACATCAAACTGCGTGAGCAGCGCCAGAATACCCTTGAGAATTCCGGAGGCCGCCAGCAGGCCGACCACCGGGATCATCGACCCGGTAATAACACCGATGAGTGAGCTGAAGCCGAACTTCAACCAGCCTACGGCGGTGGTGGGCTTCTCCACCTCTTCGGCCTCGACCGCCTCGCCGGTGCCGCCCAGTTGCTTCGTCACGGCCTCATACACGTCGCCCACGGCCGGGCCGATAACAACCTGGTACTGGCCACCAGCCTTCGCCACGTCGATGATGTCGAGATCCTTGACGAACTCGTCATCCGCGAGCGACTCGTCCCTGAGGTAGAACCGCACGCGCGTGATGCAGTGGATGACGCTCTTGACGTTCTCCGCACCACCGACGCCCTTGATGATGTCGTAGGCAAGCAGGTCGTAGCCGGTAAGTCCAGCACGCGCCGGATCGTCTGCCGACGACGGCGCCACGGCACCCGCAGTAGCCTCTTGCGTAGCGGTAGCCGGTGCCGCAGCCTTTGGCTCCTTTGGCTTGGCCGGACCCACCGTGGCGACGGGGGCTCCGAGCGCAGCCTCTCCCTCGGTGACGGCAAACTCACCGCCGTGCTTCTTCTGGTTGGTGAAGATAACCATCGTTGTCGTGGACTTGCCGGCCGCCTCAACGGCGGCCAGATCCATGGTTCCTACCGATGCGCCAGCCTCGACAGTATCGCCTCGAGCGATCGTCAGGTTAAACGGTGCGCCCTTGAGCTCCACAGTGTCGATGCCCATGTGGACAAGAATCTCGACTCCGGACTCGGTCTTCAGACCGAAAGCATGGGCCGTCTTGGCGACCATGGAAATCTTTCCCGAGACCGGAGCAACCACTGCTCCGCTGGTGGGAACCACGCCGAATCCATCGCCCATCGCCTTCGAGGCGAAGACGGGATCCGGCACTTGATCGATGGGAATGATGGTGCCCGCTAACGGGCTGAGAATCTCATCGTGATCTTGAGGCATCGTTGCGTCCTTCTTGTGAGTGGTGGTCAAAAATTAGGCAAGTATCGCGAGCGACTGATACGGCTGCAGCGTGACGGCAGTATCGGCGGGCGCGACGGCGTCGTCGTAGTTGGAAATCAGGACCGTTCCACCCACGAACTCGGGCGGAATCTCGATCTCCGTCTGCTTGCCATAGAAGTTATTGAGGACGAGCAGCTGCTGGCCCTCGTGGGTGCGGCGGTAGGCGAAGATATCCGGGTGGGCGAGCTCGTAGGGGACGAACGCACCCTCGGCGATAATCGGGTGGGTTTTGCGCAGGGTGATGAGCTTGCGGTAGTAGGGCAGGATGCGGCCGCCCGCCTCCTCCGCGGCGACGTTGATCCGCTTCTGGTTCGTGGGGCGAAGCCAGGGGGTTCCAGATGTGAAGCCTGCGGTGGGGGTGGCGTCCCACTGCATCGGGGTACGCGAGTTGTCGCGCGCCTTGGAATGGACGACGGCGAACGCCTCGTCACCTGAGAGACCGGTGCCGACAAGCTCGTGGAAGGCGTTGATGGCCTCGACGTCCTGGTAGTCGGCGATGGACGTGTAGGCGGGATCGGTCATGCCGATCTCCTCTCCCATGTACACGTATGGCGTGCCGCGGAGCAGGTGGATTGTGGTGGCAAGCATGGTAGCGGTCTCGACGGGGTAGTTCACCACGTCGCCGAAGCGGTTGTTGGCGCGCGGCTGGTCGTGGTTGTTCCAGAAGAGCGCGTTCCAGCCGCCACCAGCCTGCATGCCCACACACCATTCAGTGAGCACGCCCTTGAGGGCGGCAAAGTCGAAGGGCATGCGAGTCCACTTCTTGCCGTCCACGTAGTCCACCTTGAGATGGTGGAAGTTGAAGGCCATGGACAGGGCCTTGTTCTCTGGCTTCGTATAGACAATGCACTTGTCGATCGAGGTGGACGACATCTCACCCACGGTGACGATCTCGGGATCCTGGCCAAAGCTGGCGGCGGCAAGCTCACGCAAGAAAGGCTCGACGAGGGCGCCGTCCGTGTACATGGCGCGGTCGTCGGTGCCCTCGGGGGCGGAGGGGAGATCCTCGGGCTTGCCGATGAGGTTAATGACGTCGAAGCGGAAACCCTTGACTCCCTTGTCCTTCCAGAAGGCGACGATGTCCGCCATCTCCTGGCGCACACGCGGGTTGTGCCAGTTGAGATCGGCCTGAGTGACGTCGAAGAGGTGGAGATAGTAAAGGTCCGGGGCGCCAGCGTCCGGGCCCGCAGGATTACGTGTGAAGCCGTTAGTGCGGGCGTTGTTCTCCGTGATCCCGGTGCCCGCTGAGGCAGCCGTGAAAGGAGCCCACGCCGGACCGCCGAATTTGGAGACCCAGTTATTGGGGAGGAGGGTTTCGGGTGAACCTACTCCGGTGGCACTGGAGACGGGCGAAACGGCGTCGTCATCCGGGATGGAGGAGCCACTCGAGTCAGGGGCAGAATCGAGGGTGGCCGGGGCGTCGTCGTCGGCAATCGTGGTGGGGACAGCAGAACGGGCCGGGCGCAGATAGTAGAAGTCCTGATACTCCTTTTCGCCCGCGAGCGCGCGCTGGAACCACTCGTGCTGGGTGGAGGTGTGGTTGAGGACCATGTCGAGCATGACGCCGATGCCGTGGGCGTCAAGCGCCGCGACGAGTTCCTCGAAGTCCTCCATGGTACCGAGGGCGGGGTTGACGGCGCGGTAGTCGGCGATGTCGTAGCCATTATCGCGCTGCGGGGAGACGAAGAACGGGTTAAACCAGACCATATCCACGCCAAGCGAGGCGATGTAGGGGACCTTCTCGATGATGCCACGCAGGTCACCCACACCGGAGCCGGTCGAGTCACGGAAGGAACGGGGATAGATCTGGTAGATCGTCTTGTTCTGGAAACTCATCGCACGTCCTTGTTGCTCGGTGGTTCTCGGTTACTCGGTGGTTCTTATGGTTCGGGGATAGGTGAACCGTCGGCTTTGACTGAGGCTTTGACTGAGACGGGACACCGCGTTCCATCGAGGTTCTATCGAGAGGGAGGTGTCCCGTGAACTTAAGGTAAAGGATGTGACGTGGGACGCGGAAGGCTTTTGCGTTGTTGTTGCGTGGATTCGGGGTCTGTTGCGTAAGCGTGACGGCAGTTGCGTAGCTGCAGGGTGGGGTACGAGGACGTAGTTCTCGGGGTGCGCCACTTTGTGGCGGCGACAGCGGGGTGAGCGCCATATATGGCACATCGCCCGCTCTCGCCGCCACAAAATTTGTCGACCGTCGAGTCAACCGTTGATCGGCACCAACAAAAGAGCAACATGAGGACACTGACTTTGACGTTGAGCCATTTGCCATCGACAACGTGCAGAACTACGACACCTCGCAGCGGGTCAGCGACCACACGCCAGACATCTTCCTCTGGCCCACCGCGGATGACGCACTGGTTCCCGTCGCCAACAGCTTGTCACTGGGCGCCGCGGGATCAGCGGCTGGCGCGCCTCGTCGTCTCACGGATGATGAGGCGGGTAGGCAAAGTGATGCTTTCTGAAGCCGCATCATCACCAACCGGTACCGAGGCGTCACCATTGCTGCTCGTAGGCTGGCCTGACTCCAGAATCCTTAACGCCAGCTTCGCGGCCTCGCGCCCCTGCTCCCGAGCGGGTTGCCCAATAGTGGTCAGCCCTAGGAATCCCGCGATGGGATGGTCATCCACGCCGATGATCGAGATGTCATCCGGAATGCTCACACCGGCCTGACGGAAAATCCCCATCATGTCCGCGGCGATTTCATCCGAGGAGCATATGACGCCCTGCGGAAGATTTTCACCCGCAAGCAGCACTTCAGCAGCAGCACGGCCCGGATTCGGGGTGAAGGGAACCTTGACGTGCCAGACGGGCAGACCCGCCTTGGCCATCGCCTCTTCATAGCCGATGCCACGCCGATATGTGGCCACCCCGGAAGTTCCGTCGTGATCGAGGAATCCAACATACGCGACGGAAGTGAGCCCAAGATTACGCAAGTAGTTCGTGGCTTTCTGGCCAACGGCGACGTCGTCGATCCCAACGCTGGGTATCCCCGGAACGACGGTTCCCGCAATAACTGCAGGAACGGGAAGATGCTTGAGCTCCTCCACACCGATGTCTCGGGGCGCGGGGACAAGGATGACCAGGTCCGTCTGGCTGGCGAGATGCGGATTGGAGAGGAAGCGGGCCCGCTCGGATGCCGACAAGCCCTGTTTGACCTGCAGTGAGACGTCCTCGGGTGTCAGAATGTCGTGGATTCCAGCGAGGATTGAGCCGAAGATCCAGCGATCCGATTCGGGAACCACCGCGGTGATGCGCAGTTCCTTGGTCTCCAAAACGCGGGTGGGAGGCGAAGCCACGGGATGCACGGATGCAGTTGCTCTGAGCACGGGGGAGTCTTCTGTGGCAGGGCGCGGTGTTACAGCATTCGTCTGAGACGCCGTTCCTAGAGCCTGCCTACTGAGGTGGCCAGAGGGGTTATCCGTGTTGAGATAACCAAGACGCCGGGCAATCTCAATGATTTCCTTCCGCTTTACCGCGGAAACTCCGGGCGCGCCGCTCAGCGCTCGCGAGACCGTGGATATGGCCACTGAGGCAGCGGCGGCAATGTCCGCCATACCTACGGGCTGGTCTTCGCTTAATTCCATACCTGAAACATACTCATGGCACCGCAAACGGTACAAGCGGGCCACGCACATGCGGTGAGCAAATGAGATACGCAACGAACCCGGCCCACGTAAGTACGTAAGCCGGGTTCGTCGTCGTTATTGGAAGGCGCCGATCAGATCAGCACTCAGCACCCACACCCCTACAGCATGCAGGAGACGCAGCCCTCCACCTCGGTGCCTTGGAGGGCCTGCTGGCGGATACGCATGTAGTAGAGCGTCTTGATGCCCTTGCGCCAGGCGTAGATGTAGTTGCGGTTGACGTCGCGGGTGGTCACGGTATCCGGGTAGAACAACGTGAGCGAGAGGCCCTGATCCACGTGCTGGGTGGCGGCGGCGTAGGTGTCGATGATCTTCTCGGGGCCGATCTCGTAGGCGTCCTGGTAGTACTCCAGGTTGTCGTTGGTCATGTAGGGCGCCGGGTAGTAGACGCGACCAATCTTGCCTTCCTTGCGGATCTCGATCTTGGAGACGATCGGATGGATGGAGGAGGTCGAGTGGTTGATGTACGAGATCGAACCGGTGGGCGGAACCGCCTGCAGGTTCTGGTTGTACATGCCATGCTCGGCCACCTCCGCACGCAACTCGCGCCAGTCCTGCTGCGTGGGGATGTGAATACCCTCGAAGAGTTCGCGCACACGCGCGGTGGCGGGCTCCCACACCTGATCGGTGTACTTGTCAAAGAACTCGCCGCTAGCATACTTGGACTCCGAGAAGCCCTCGAAGCTCTCGCCGCGCTCCTTGGCAATGGTCATTGACGCACGAATCGCGTGGTAGACCACCGTGTAGAAGTACATGTTCGTGAAGTCGAGACCCTCGTCCGAACCGTAGTGGATGCGCTCGCGGCCAAGGTAGCCGTGCAGGTTCATCTGGCCCAGGCCAATGGCATGAGACATGGCATTACCGCGCTCGATGGACGGTACAGAACGAATATCCGTCAGATCGGACACTGCGGAGAGTGCACGCACAGCCGTCTCGACCGTCTTGCCGAGGTTACGCGAATCCATCGCCTTAGCGATGTTCATCGAGCCGAGGTTGCAGGAGATGTCCTTGCCCACGTGATCGTAGGAGAGGTCGTCATTGAGCGTGGACGCCTCAGACACCTGCAGAATCTCCGAGCACAGGTTGGACATCGTGATCTTGCCCTTGATGGGGTTAGCGCGATTGACCGTGTCCTCGAAAACGATGTACGGGTAGCCGGACTCGAACTGGAGCTCGGCCAACGTCTGGAAGAAGTTGCGAGCATTGATCTTGGACTTGCGGATGCGCTTATCCCCGACCATCTCGTAGTACTTCTCACTCACGCTGATCTCGGTGAACGGGGCGCCATACACGCGCTCGACGTCGTATGGAGAGAAGAGGTACATATCCTCGTTCTTCTTCGCCAGCTCGAAGGTGATATCGGGGATCACCACACCGAGCGAAAGCGTCTTGATGCGGATCTTCTCGTCCGCATTCTCGCGCTTGGTGTCCAGGAAGCGCATGATATCCGGGTGATGGGCATGCAGGTAGACGGCTCCCGCTCCCTGGCGCGCACCCAGCTGGTTCGCGTAAGAGAAAGAGTCCTCCAGCAGCTTCATCACCGGGTTGACGCCCGAGGACTGGTTCTGGATCTTCTTGATCGGCGCCCCGAGCTCACGCAGGTTGGAGAGGTTGAGGGCCACGCCACCGCCGCGCTTGGACAGCTGCAACGCCGAGTTGATACCGCGCGCGATGGACTCCATGTTGTCTTCGACGCGCAGCAGGAAGCAGGACACCAGCTCTCCGCGGGCCGCCTTGCCGGCGTTAAGGAAGGTGGGGGTGGCAGGCTGGAAACGCCCGGAGATGATCTCGTCCACGAGGTTCATGGCCATCTCTTCGTCGCCGCATGCGAGGTACAACGAGACCATGCACACGCGATCCTCGTACCGCTCCAGGTAACGCGAGCCGTCGAACGTCTTCAGCGTGTAGGAGGTGTAGTACTTGAACGCCCCAAGGAAGGTGGGGAAGCGGAACTTGTAGGAGTAAGCCTTCTTAAACAGCGACTTAATGAACTCGAACGAGTACTGATCAAGCACCGGCTTCTCGTAGTAGCCCTCCTCGACCAGGTACTCAAGCTTCTCCTCCAGGTCGTGGAAGTACACCGTGTTCTTGTTGACGTGCTGCAGGAAGTACTGCCGTGCGGCCTGACGGTCGGCATCGAACTGAATCTTGCCTTCGACGTCGTACAGGTTCAACTGCGCGTTGAGCGCGTGGTAGTCCAATCGGGGATCCGAGTACTGCTCTTCGCCGGTATCCGTCAACGTGGTTGCTGCCAAAACTTCTCCAACCCTTCACGTACTCGTTCCGCATCCTGCGGGGTTCCGAGTAATTCGAATCTGTACATATGCGGCACGTGGCACTTTGCGGAGATGATGTCTCCCGCAATGCAGTATGCCTGACCAAAGTTCGT
>RRZT011144863.1_pt1 | contig 24327 bp, 16 predicted proteins | sample 2165551 | NCBI WGS metagenome assembly RRZT01 (sample SAMN10456910, study PRJNA506462) | wastewater metagenome | biome: wastewater; feature: sludge; material: wastewater sludge; isolation source: wastewater sludge with Escherichia coli K12::gfp cells carrying plasmid... | place: USA: Moscow, Idaho... | reverse complement strand
TCCTGCGGCACGTGCCCCTCCCACCCCGCACGCGCGCCATCCTTGAGGGGGAGTCCGGCCTCAACGACGCCCCGATCGTGCTGCTGGTGGGCATGTTCACCGCGATCTCGCTCGGCCACCAGACCCACGGCGGCGCCGGCATGGCGGTGCTGCTGATCGCCGGCGAGTTCCTGGGTGGCCTCGCGCTGGGCGCGGTGATCGGCTGGCTCGGCTCGAAGATGCTGCGCACCGTCGCGCTGCCGGCGTCCGGCCTGTACCCGTTGGCTGTGATGGCCATCGTTGTCCTCTCGTACGGCGTCGGGGTCATCGCCCACGTGTCGGGCTTCGCCGCCGTGTACGTGTGCGCCGTCATCCTCGGCAACGCCGAACTGCAGCACCGCAACGCCACCCGGTCGTTCGCCGAGGGCATCGGCTGGGTCAGCCAGATCGGCCTGTTCGTCATGCTCGGCATGCTCGCCGAACCCAGTCGCCTGTCGTGGGTGGCCGTCATCAACGGTCTCCTCATCGGCGCGTTCGTCACCTTCGTCGCCCGGCCCCTGTCGGTGTGGCTGTGCACCGTGTGGTTCAAGGTGCCCATCCCGGAGCAGATCTTCATCTCCTGGGCCGGCCTGCGCGGCGCCGTGCCGATCATCATGGCCACCGTGCCGCTGGCGGCCGGCGCTTCGGCGTCCGTGCTGCTGTTCGACGAGGTGTTCGTCTTCGTCATCATCTTCACGCTCCTCCAGGCGCCGACCCTGCCCCTCGCCGCGCGCCTGCTCGGCATCGAGCACAAGGACCCGATGGACATCGAGGTCGAATCTGCCCCCCTGGAGAAGATCCGCTCCGACTTCATGCAGGTGACGGTCCCGGAGGGTTCACGGATGCACGGCGTGACCGTCAAGGAGCTGCGCATGCCGAAGCTGGCCGTGATCGCGGTGATCATCCGCGACGGCGAACCTCGCACACCCGCCAGCCATGACGTGATTCGCGAAGGCGACGAACTGATGATCGTGGTGCCCAGCAACCGACGCCGGGCGCTGGAGGAGCGGCTGCGTGAGGTCGGCCGCGCCGGACGCCTCGCCCGCTGGCTGCCTCCCGACGACTGACTGCCGCGGCAGTTACCCGGAGGCGCCCGACGACGGCAGCGTCGGCAGGCAGGCCTCGCCGTTCTTCACAGCGACACTGGCCAGCGGGGGTTCCTTGAAACCGGTGTAGCCCTTGCCGATGTAGATGTCGACCGAGTGGTCGGCGCGCCCGTCGGCCACAACCGTCGGGTTCTTGAACTGGCCCGCCACGAGCACCACTTCGGGGCTGTCCTTCTTGAAGCCCACGATACGCAGACCGTTCTCGGGCTTCTCGGCGTTGCCGATCTTGATCACGTGGAAGCCGTTCGCTCGCAGCACAGTCGCGGCGCGGCGTCCGACACCGTTGGTCTCGGTCGCGTTGAAAACGCGCACGATGGTGTGCTCGGGCTTGAGCTGAGGGCCGATCTTCTTCACCACGCAGGGCTCAGGTGGACGCGGTGGCACCGGCTTCTGGAACTCGTTCCAGCCCCACTTGGCGCCGAAGTAGACGAGTGCGAGCAACGCCAACAAGGTGACGGGCGTCTTGAGGACGTCGAACACCTTGCGTGCGGTCATGGGTGGGAGCGTAGCCGAGTAGGGACTAACCCAGTTCGAGGACGCGGGCGTGGACGGTCTGTCGTTGCTGAAGTGCCGCCCGCAGCGCCCGATGAAGACCGTCTTCGAGGTAGAGGTCGCCCTCCCAGCTCACGACGTGGGCGAACAGGTCGCCGTAGAACGTCGAGTCCTCTTCGAGCAGCGCCTCGAGGTCGAGCATGCGCTTGGTGGTGACCAGGGCGTCGAGACGAACCTGCTGGGGCGCAATGGCAGCCCACTGCTTCTGGACGTAGCCGTGTGCAGGGTAGGGCCTATCCTCGCCGACGCGTTTGAAGATCACGCGGTCAGTCTAGGCGATGTGAGAATCTATGGGCCATGACGCAGCAAGACGCCGTGGAGGCCATCAAGGCGGGCTACACATTCGACGCCGACTCCATCGAGCTCGGGGTGCTGATGGCCGACGGCGCCCCGGTGCCCGAGGCGAAGATCCGCATCTCATTGTCGATGCTGAACCGACACGGCCTGGTCGCCGGCGCGACCGGCACCGGCAAGACCAAGACGCTGCAGCTGATGGCCGAGCAGATCAGCCGCGCCGGCGTCCCGGTGTTCGCCGCCGACATCAAGGGCGACCTGTCGGGCATCGCGATCCCGGGTGAGCCCAACGAGAAGCTGCTGGCCCGCACGCACAAGATCGGGCAGGACTGGCAGGCGGCCGGCTGCCCCACCGAGTTCTACGCGCTCGGCGGCCAGGGCGTCGGCGTGCCGCTGCGGGCGACGGTCACCTCGTTCGGGCCGCTGCTGCTGAGCAAGGTGCTCGGCCTCAACGAGACCCAGGAGTCGTCGCTCGCTCTGGTGTTCCAGTTCGCGGACGCCAACAATCTCGACCTGATCGACCTGAAGGACCTGCGCCAGGTGCTGATGTTCCTGACGTCGGCTGACGGCAAGGATGAACTGGCGTCGATCGGCGGGCTGTCGAAGGCGACCGCAGGCGTGATCCTGCGCGAGATCTCGGCGCTCGCCGGTCAAGGGGCTGAAGAGTTCTTCGGCGAGCCCGAGTTCGACTCGGCCGACCTGCTGCGCACCACCGGCGACGGCGCCGGAGTGGTGTCGCTGCTGGAGCTGCCCAACCTGCAGGACCGGCCCGCCCTGTTCTCGACGTTCCTGATGTGGCTGCTGGCCGACCTGTACCATGACCTCCCCGAGGCGGGCGACCTCGACAAGCCCAAGCTGGTGTTCTTCTTCGACGAGGCGCACCTGCTGTTCGACGGGGCGTCCAAGGCGTTCACCGACGCCATCGAGCAGACCGTGCGGCTCGTGCGCTCGAAGGGCGTCGGCGTCTTCTTCGTGACGCAGACGCCGAAGGACGTCCCCGAAGACGTGCTCGCCCAGCTCGGCTCCCGCGTCCAGCACCAGTTGCGCGCCCACACCCCCAACGACGCGAAGGCGCTCAAGCAGACCGTCGCCACCTACCCGACGTCGGGCTACGACCTGGCCGAGGTGCTGACCACGCTCGGTATCGGCGAGGCGATCGTCACCGTCCTGAACCCCAACGGGGCACCCACCCCCGTCGCATGGACGCGCATGCGCGCACCCCAGGCGTCCATGGAACCGATGAACCCCGACTGGATGAAGTCGGGCGTCGCGCAGTCGCAGATGATGGCCAAGTACGGCACCGACATCGACCGCGAGTCGGCCTACGAGATCCTCACCGCGCAGGTGCAGCAGGCCGAGCAGGCGGCCGCCGAGGCGGCACGCGTCAAGGCCGAGGAGGCTGCGGCAAAGGAGCAGGCCAAGGCGGACGCCGCTGCGGCCAGGCAGGCCGCCGCGGCCCAGCGCGAGGCGGAACGGCAGGCGAGGGCGTCCGCGCCGCGCAGCAGTGCCCGGACGTCGACCCGCCGCGAGAAGTCGCTGATCGAGCAGATCACCGACAACACGATGGTGCGGCAGATGGGCCGCTCGGTGATCACCGAGATCACCCGCAGCATCTTCGGGACGGCGCGTCGGCGTCGATGACGTCGTGCCGCGCCTGGGCTTGAGTCCAGGGCGCCCGGTTGACAGCGCCCGAAGGGTGGGCGTAGTTTCCTGCGTGGACAATCTTGGGTCCAAAAGCCGAGCGTTTGAGAAAGTGGGGAAGTTCCATGGTCACTGACACCACGCGCCTCGCCCGCCTCCGCCCGGCAGTTCGGCCGCATTGACGCTGGTCTCACGCCTTTTTTCGGCGTGACCCTGCGCTTCACCGCGCAGTGAGCCCCGTGGTCGGGGCGAGCAGCACCGTTCTCATCAATCCGCCGGTTCGTTTCGCACGCAACCGTCCGTGATCTTCGCCTCCGCGCGGCGTCCATGATCGTTTCTTTCCTTGTCAGGATGAGTCTTCTCGATGTACACCCATGATTCCCGTCCGGTATCGGCCGGCCATTCCGGCCCCGCCGAGCCCGTCAACCGCTGGACGTCGGCCTACAACTTTCCACCGTCCGTCACCGACTTCGAGCCCGGCTCCAAGCAGCACCCCGACGTGCGCTCACCCAGCAGGTTCCTGTTCTGGATGATGCGTGACATGGGCTGGGTCGTGCCCGCCATGACGCTCGGCGCCTGCTCCTGGATGGTGCCGGCGGCACTCACCCCGTGGCTGCTGGGCCGTGCCATCGACGCCGGCATCCTGCGCGGCGACGCGTGGGCGACGGTCGGCTGGGCGGCGCTGCTGTTGGGCGTGATCGCGTTCGGCGTGCTCGGCGGCATCATGTTCCACACGTTCGCGGTGCGCATGTGGCTGCTCGCCATTTACGGCGTTCAGCGCCGGGTGAGCCGCAAGGCGGTGCAGCTCGGGCACGTGCTCGGACGCCGCGTCCCGACCGGCGAGGTGCTGAGCGTCGCGTCGTCGGACTCCGACCAGTTCGGGGCCACGATCGACGCCTTCGGCCACGTGATCGCGGCTCTGGGCACGTTCGTGTTCGTGTCGGTGATGATGTTCACCACGTCGCCCGTGCTGGGCGCCGTGGTGCTGATCGCGACGCCGCTGCTGCTCGGTGCGTCGACGCCGGTGCTGCGGCCGCTGACCGTGGCGCAACGCAACGAGCGGAACGAGAGTTCGACGCTCACGTCGATGGCGGCCGACATCGTGTCGGGGCTGCGGATTCTGCGTGGCATCGGCGGCGAACGCACGTTCTCGGACAATTACGCACGCCAGTCGCAGAAGGTGCGCGGTCTCGGCATTCAGCTCGGCACCTGGCAGGCGGTCGTCGAGATGATCTCGGTGCTGCTGTCGGGCCTGATGCTGGTGGTGCTGGTTTACCTCGGCGCGCATCAGATGCTCGAGGGACGCCTCACCGTCGGCGAACTCATCAGCTTCTTCGGCTACGCCCTGTTTCTGATGACGCCGATGCAGGTGTTCTTCGAGTTCGCCCAGAAGTGGGTGCAGGGCCTGGTGTCGGCGAGAAAGACTGCCGCCTACTTCGGCGCCGAAGTGCCGTGGCAGGAGCGTTCGGACGCGGTGGGTCCGCGTCCGGTACTGCGCGACGAGGCGTCCGGTGTGGTCATTGAGCCAGGCCGTTTCACGGCCATCGTGTCCGTCGATCCGGACGCCTCTGCCGCACTCGCCGACCGGCTCGGCCGCTACCTGCCGGGCAACGGCGGCGCCGACGAGCCCGAGGACGACAGCGAGCTGAAGGGTCGCGCCGCCCGGCGGGCCCGACGTGAGAAGGAGGCGGCCCGGGCCCGCCAGGCCGCCGAGGACGCCGATGTGGCCGCCCAACCCTGGGGCGTCACGGCCGACGGCGTCGACTACTCCCGGCTCGACCTGACGACCCTGCGGCAGCGGGTCGTGGTGTCGGACACGGCGTCCATGCTGTTCGCCGGCACCCTGCAGGACGCCGTCGACCCGTGGGGCACGCACACCCGGGAACAGGCGGAGGCGGCGCTGGTCACGGCGTCCGCCGAAGACGTCTACGACGGCCTGCCGGGAGGATGGCAGGGACGCATCGACGAGAAGGGGCGCGGCCTCTCGGGCGGGCAGCGGCAGCGCATCATGCTGGCTCGGGCGCTGCTGCTCGACCCGGAGGTGCTCGTGCTGGTTGAGCCCACGTCGGCCGTGGACGCCCACACCGAGGCCCGCATCAGCGAGCGGCTCGCCGAGCATCGGCGCGGCCGCACGACGGTGGTGACCACGGCGTCCCCGTTGCTGCTGCACCGGGCCGACGTGGTGTCGCTGCTGGTCGACGGCGTCGAGGTGGCCCGGGGCCGCCACGACGAGCTGACAACGAATGCCGACTACCGACGGGTGATCGCGCGCGGCATGGAGGAAGACGATGAGTGAGGTACTGACCCATCCGCTGGCGACGTCGGCGGAGACCTGGCGCGAGGGTCCCGTCCCCGACCGGGTGCCTGCCGGCCTGGGGGCGCCCCGCGGCGTCCCGCTGCACCGGCGACTGGCGGCGCTGCGGCGCCGTCACGCCATCAGGCACGACGTGGCCGAGCGGCGGCTCACCGAGTCGCGCAACCCGGTGCGCGGCTTCCCGGTCGCCAACGGTCGGGCCGCGGTGTCTTTCATCGGACGCCTCCTCTCCACCCGTCGGGGCATGCTGGCGGCGGCCGTGCTGTTCAACCTGTGCGCGGTCGGCGTCGGGCTCGTGGTGCCGGCCCTGCTGGGCGACATCATCGACGGCGTCGCCACCGGCGGCGCGGCGGCGTCCGGCCTGGACACCATGCTGTTGGTGATCGTCGGCCTCGTGGTGGCCCAGGGAGTCCTCACGTTCGCGGCGCGGCGCAGCTCGGCCGTGCTCGGCTACGACCTGCTGGCTGCGGCTCGTGAAGAGATCGTGCGGCTCGTGCTGTCGCTGCCGCTCGGTCGGGTCGAGTCGGGCAGCTCCGGCGACCTGCTGACGCGCATCACCTCGGACGTGTCGAAGATGGCGGCCGCGATCAGGTGGGCCTTTCCGAACCTGGTCATCTCGGCGGTCATGGTGGCGGCATCCCTGGTGGCGATGCTGCTGAACTCGCCCTTGTTGGCGCTGCCGATGCTCGTGACGGCGGCCGCGATGTGGATCGGGGGGCGCTACTACCTGAAGCGTTCGGTCGCCGGCTACATCAACGAGTCGCACACCTACTCGGAGATCAACGCCACCACCACCGAGACCGTCGAGGGTGCCCGCACCGTCGAGGCGCTCGGGCTCGGACGCCGCCGCATCAGCCAGCTCGACGACGACACTGCCGTGTCGGGTGAGGCCGAGCGGTACACGCTGACGCTGCGCAACATGCTGTTCGCGATGGTGGACGCCTCGTTCCAGTTGCCGCTGGTGGGCGTCGTGCTGCTCGGAACCTGGGGTTACGCGAACGGGCTGGTGACGATCGGGCAGATCACGACGGCTGCGCTGTACGTGCAGCAGATGCAGGGTCCGCTCGACCGGGTGATCGCGGTGCTCGACCACCTGCAGATCGGCCTGGTGTCGACGACTCGTCTGCTCGGCGTGGCCGAGGTCGACGATGATCGGACGCCGGGCGAGGCCCAGCCGGAAGGCAGCGACCTGGTCGGCAACGGGCTGCGCTTCGCGTACCGGGAGGGGCACGACGTGCTGCACGGCGTCGACGTGTCGCTGGCGCCGGGGGAGCGGCTCGCGGTCGTGGGGCCCTCCGGGTCGGGCAAGTCGACGCTCGGACGCCTCGTGTCGGGCATCAACAGGCCCCGCACGGGGGCCGTCACGGTCGGTGGCGTCGACGTGATGGACCTGCCGCTGGACCGGCTGCGCACCGAGGTGGCGCTGGTCACCCAGGAGCACCACGTGTTCGTCGGGTCGATCCGCGACAACGTGGTGCTGGCCCGCGAGACGACCGCCTCGGACGCCGAGGTGGAGCGGGCCCTGCGCGTCGTCGACGCCTGGGACTGGGTGTCGAAGCTGCCCCAGGGCATGGCGACCATGCTCGGCCACGGCAACACCAACCTGACGCCGGCCCAGGCGCAGCAGGTGGCGCTGGCCCGGCTGGTGGTCGCCGACCCGCACACGCTCGTACTCGACGAGGCCACGTCGCTGATCGACCCGACCTCGGCGCGGCACCTGGAGGGGTCGATGGCGGCACTGCTGTCGGGGCGTGCCGTCGTCGCCATCGCCCACCGGCTGCACACGGCCCATGACGCCGACCGCATCGCGGTGGTGATCGACGGCCGGATCGTCGAGATCGGGTCGCACGACGAACTGATCGCGCTCGACGGTGAGTACGCGCAGCTGTGGCGAACCTGGCGTAGCTGAGCTGGACGCCGTGGGGACGCTCCTGCGCCCCCCGGCGGAGCCGGCAGAGGCGTCCTAGGAGATGCGGATGCCGTAGATGTGACGGTCGTAGGACGCCACCACCAGCATGTCGTTGAAGATCGCAGGCGTCGCCTCGATGTTCTTGCCGATGTTCAGCGTCGAGATGTCGAGCCCGGTGTTCGGATCGAACAGGTGGATCACGCCCTCGGAGTCGGTGACGACGCCGTACTGGGTGCCGTCGGCCGCGGTGAACAGGGTGGGCGAGCTCCACGAGTAGTTGCCCATGTGACGGTCCCAGATCACCTTGCCGGTCGCCTTGTCGAGCGCGATCAGGTTGCCCTCGCGGGGGGCGGTCGTGCGGGCGACGGTGAAGATCACCATGTCGCCCAGCGAACCCTGGCCCACGGCAGGGGTGCCGAGGACGCCGCCGTTCACCGCCGCGTCGTAGTAGGTCGGGATGTCGTAGCGCCACAGCTCCTTGCCGGTGAGGGCGTCCAGCTTGCGGATGTTCGTGATGCGCTCGCCACCCTTGGCGCCGCGGGTGTCGACCTCGTTGCCGGTGTACAGGAAGACGCCCTCGGGGGTCTCGTCGAGCACGATGGACGAGTCGGTGTCGTCGCCGACGTTGGTCATCCAGACGATCTGCAGGGTCGTGGCGTCCCAGCACAGCACGTTGCCGTCGTTGTCGGCGGCGAACATCAGGTTGCGGTAGGCCACGGCCGAGTTCTCGATGCCGTGCTTGTGGGTGAGCGGGCCGGCGTAGCGCAGCTTGGTGATTTCGGGCTTGATGCCGATCTTCTTCGCGGCCGCGTCGAAGTCGGTGTTCAGCTTCACCTTGTAGACGAGCCCGTTCTCGGCCGGCTCGATGAGGGTGTCGGTCTGCCGGTTCACCAGCGCCGAGGAGTCGAACGCTCCCCACTCGGGGCGCAGGCTGCCCGGGTCGAGCCCGGGAATCCGGTAGACCTCCTTGTTCTGGATCAGGTCGAACATGCGGAAGCCCCATGGCCCGACCGTGCCGTTGGTGTCGTTGAGCCCTTGCCCGGCGTACAGCAGCGGGTAGCCGCGAGGGTCAACGGAGGCGGTGCCCTTGAAGCCCCACCCGACGTCGATCGCCGGCTTGGTGTCCTTCCCCGTGGCGAGGTCGAGCCGGTGGATCTTGCCGCCGAACACCGGGTACAACACCTCGACGAAGTCGGCCTTGGAGGCGAACTCGGCGGCGAAACCCATCGCGGCGCGGCTGTCGGTGGGCCACTGCACCAGCAGCGGCTGTCCGGTCCAGCCGGCGCCCGGCCAGTAGGAGCCCTCGCCGCGGATCTCGCCGACGTCCTTGCTCCACACGACCTCGAGCTTCTTCTGGGTCACTTTGGGGTGCCCGTACGCGCCGCCGTTGCGGTAGTTGTTGCCGCGGAACGTGAGGACGCCCGGCACCGTCGTGTAGGTGCTGGGGTCACCGAACGCGACGGTCTCGGGGCCGGAGTAGTTCGGGATCACCTTGTTCTGCTGATCGAGCACCTCCCACGTCACGCCCGGCTTCCCGTCGACCATCGGCCGCGTCCAGGTGCCGTTGGTGCCCTTAGTGGGCGCCGTCCAGCCGGGCAGCGACGACAGTTTGACGGCCAGCGCGTCGGGGTTGATCTCGGGGTTCGGCGTCGGCAGCGCCGCCGACACCGGACGGTGAGGGCGCTCGCCCTGGGTGGAGGTTTCGGTCGAGCAGGCCGCCAACGTGGCCAGCAGCACGCCGGACACACCTGCGGCGATGAGGCGGCGTCCCGGACGTCGGGTGCGCTGGCCGGTTCGGTGCATGCGGGGCTCCTGGGGCAGAGGGTCGGACGAGACGAGTCTAATCAGCGCCTCAGACGCCGGAGGCTGACACGCGCCGTCGACCCCAACCTCGCTACAGTCGCCCGGGAATGGGGGTGTCGATGCGCACGAAGGTGTTCTTGACCGGGGCGTCCGGCCTCTGGGGTCGTGAGGTTCTGCGCCAGCTGCGAGACCGCGATGACGTCGAGGTATCGGCGCTCGTGCTGCCGACCAGGGCTGACGAGGTCGCGATGCGCGAGTTCTTCGACATGCGAAACCTCGCGCTGATCAGCGGCGATGTGACGGACGCCGCCCTGGTCGCCCGGGCGGTGGCCCGGGCCGATGTGGTGGTCCACCTCGCCGCGATGGTGTCGCCGCTGGCCGACCAGCATCCGGAACTGACGTGGCGGATCAACGTCGACGGGACGCGCGCGATCATCGACGCGGTCAAGGCGCTGCCCGACCCTGACCGCGTCCGTCTGATCATGGCCGGATCGATCGCCGAGATCGGCTCGCGCAACCCACCGCACCACTGGGGGCGGGTTGGCGACCCGGTCACGGCGTCCCGCTTCGACATCTACGGCCAGAGCAAGATTGCCGCCGAACGGCTCGCGATCGACTCGGGCCTGGTGAACTGGGTGTGGCTACGGCAGACGGGCCTCATGCACGCCGGCTTGGTGGGCGTGCGCGACCCGATCATCTTCTGCCAGCCGCTCGACGGCGTGATGGAGTGGGTGAGCGTGGGTGACGCCGCCCGCCTGATCGTCGGCGTCGTGATCGAGGCGCCGCCCGAGGTGTTCGGCCGGGTCCACGATGTCGGCGGCGGCGAGGGGTGGCGGCTGACGAACTGGGAGGTCCAGACAGCGCTTCCGGCAGCCATTGGGCAGGCCGATCCTCGGCGCTGGTCAGACCGCAACTGGTACGCGACCCGAAACTTCCACGGGTTCTGGTTCACCGACTCGGATGACCTCAACGAACTGGTGCCTTTCCGGCGGGATACCTTCGCCGACCTCCTCCGGGAGCTGCCCGGCGAGGTGACCGGCGCCGTGAGGGCGGCCACCCGGATTCCTCCGGCGGTGCTGAAGCGCGTGGTGATGCGTCCGCTGGCCAGGCAGGCGAGGGGCCCGCTGCACGCGCTGGCCCACCGTGACGAGCGCTACATCAGCGCGCTGTTCGGCTCGACCGAGGCGTGGCGACAGATAGGCGACTGGTCGACCTTCGAGCCGGTTGAACCCTCGCGGACGCCGACCTACCTCGACCACGGCTACGACACCGACGCCTCCTCGTCGACCTGGACCGCCGGTGTCCTGCAAGGCGCCGCCGAGTTTCGTGGCGGCCGCCTCATCACGACCGACGCGCGCCCTGGGGGTGTCCGCGACATCCTCACGTGGGAGTGCGCCGACGGGCACCGGTTCACCGGCAGCCCCAACCTGGTGCTGTCGGCCGGGCACTGGTGCCCGATCTGCGGCGCCGACCCGTTCGACTACGACCGGCAGGCCGAGAAGAACCGGTTCCTGGCCCAGGTTCTCTGACCAGGGCGTCTAGGCAGCCCGGCGCTCCGGACGCAACGCGACCGACGCGATGAGCAGAGCCGCGAGCGCCTGCACGGCCGCGACGACGCTGGCCAGCAGCACGATGGAGGTGTCATAGAGGCCGCCGACCAGGGCGCCGCCGACGAGCGCGGCGACCGCCTGCACCACGGCGAAGACGCCGAAGGCGGTCGGGCGGGCGGCGTCCGGAACCAGGTCGGTGACCACGGCCTTGACGCCGGCGTCCTGCAGGCCGAAGGCCAGGCCCCACAGCACCACGCCGACGATCGTCCATCCGGCGACGCCACCCAGCGCCAGCCCGGGCACCAGCGCCACGAGGATCGGGGCGACGATCAGCACGCGCAGCCCGCCGACGTGTCGCCACCAGCGCCGCGTCCAGGTCGCGACGGCTGCGGCGGCCGAGCCGATCAGGAACACGACGGGGATCACCGCCAGACCCACGACCTCTTCACGAACGAGGTGGTAAGCGATGATGCCGAACGACACCAGCCCCACGGTGGTCAGCCCGAGGGCGGCCGCGTACACGTACAAGCGGCTCGGCAGGTCGGTGCTGAGGGAGCGCAACCACGTCCGGGACGCCGACGCCGGCGTGAGCGGCTCGGGCGCGGCGTCCGCCACGGGCTGCCACGTCTGCCCTTCGGGCAGCCGGGCGCGCAGCCACCACAGCAGCACGACAGCGAGGACGCCGGGTACAGCGAGCGCCAGGAAGGCCGGCCACAACAGCCCCGTGGCGGCGATGATGCCGGCGACGGCGAGCGGCCCGAGCAGGCCGCCGGTCAGGTTGAGGGCCTTGTGGACGCCGAAGCCCTTCCCGGTGCCGATCGCCTGCGCTGGACGCGTCAGCAGCGCCGAGCGCGACGGCCCGCGGACGCCCTGGCCGAGCCGGTCGAGCACGATCAGCGTGGCGGCGAGCCCGAGGCCGACGCCGCCGACCATCGGGGTGAGGAACAGCAGCGGCACGGACACCACGGTCAGGCCGTAGCCGGCGAACAGCCAGCCCCAGTGGTGGCCGAAGCGGGCCGACAGCGGGCCCGCGACGAGCCGCATCAGCCGGGCGACCGCCTCGGCTCCGCCAAGGACCAAGCCGATCACCAGTGCGGACGCCCCCAGCTCGCCCAGCAGTGGTCCGAGAACCGATGTGCCGCCGGCGGCGACCAGGTCGGCCAGCATGGTGACCGCACCGAGGCCCGTCACCATGCGCCACGGCGTCAGTGGTTCGCGTGTCTCCTGCGTCTCGGTCACGTGTCTGAGGCTACCTCTGCCGGGTCGGCCCGGCAGGCCCTTCAGCCCGATCGGGTGGCCGTAGACTCCGGGTCATGCGAACGCCTCGCGCTCTGGCCGCAGTGACGGCCCTCCTGCTGATCGTGTCGGGTTGCACCCCGTCGACGACCCCTTAACCCACCATCCCGGCCGACATCGGGAGCCTCGTCGTGTCGGGGAAGGTGTACACGCGCAGGACGTGACGCTCAGCCGGCGAGCACCAGCCGGTAGCCGCGCTTGATCACCGTCTGCACAAGCGTCGGCTGGCCGAGGGCGTCGCGCAGGCGCGACACGGCGACGTCGGCGGCGTGGGCGTCCGTCGAGCTGCCGGGCAGCACGGTCAGGATCCGGTCGCGGGACACCACCTTGCCGCCCGCAGACGCCAGCAGTCGAAGCACGGCCAAGCTCGACGGCGTCAGGCTCAGTTCGCGACCCGCGAGAACCGCGCCGTCGTCGAGCAGGTGCAGTTCACCGAGCGGCGTCCGGACGAGTTCGTCGCCCATCAACCGGCCTCCGTCTCGTCGCGTCGGGAGCGGACCTCGACCCAGCCCTCCTCGATCCGCACGTCCCAGGTGCGCAGCGACACGGCCGGGTTCGAGACGCCGCGTCCGGTCGCCAGGTCGTAGGACTCCTTGTACATCGGCGAGATCAGGGTGGCCACCTCGCGGCCGGCGACGGTCGCCGACCCGATGAGGCCGCGGGCCATCACATTGGCGCCGCTCACCGGGTCGTGATGACTGACGGCGTGGACCGAGCCGTCAGCCGTGCGCACCAGCGCCACCTGCTCGTCCTCGACGAGCGCCGCGACCCCGCGCTCGACCTCGAGGCAGACCAGCGGGCACACCCGCGTCCAGCCGTCGACTCCGTCGAACCACGTCATCGCAACACCTCCAGGGTCGGGCCGCTCATCAGAACGGTCTGCTTCTCGGACGCCGTGGCCGGCCGTTTCTGGCCACGCTCGTTCACGTAGGCAAGGTCGGGGTCGGCGACATCAGCGTTCACGAACGCGCTGAACCGGGCCAGCTTCACCGGGTCCTCAAGCACGTCGCGCCACTCGTCGGAGTACCGCTCGACGTGGACGGCCATGGCGGCGTCCAGATCGGCCGCGATGCCCAGCGTGTCGTCGAAGATGACACCGCGGAGGTGCTCGAGCCCGCCCTCCAGTTCCTCGAACCAGGGCGCCGTGCGCTGCAACCGGTCGGCGGTGCGGATGTAGTAGAGGAAGAACCGGTCGATCGCGGTGACGAGCTCGTCGTCGGACAGGTCCTCCGCGAACAGCACCGCGTGGCGGGGTGTGAAGCCTCCGTTGCCCCCGACGTACATGTTCCAGCCGTTCTCGGTGGCGATCACGCCGACGTCCTTGCTGCGCGCCTCGGCGCACTCGCGGGCGCATCCCGAGACACCGACCTTCAGCTTGTGGGGGGCCCGCAGGCCGCGGTAGCGCAGCTCGAGCGCGATCGCCATGCCGACCGAGTCCTGGACGCCGAACCGGCACCAGGTCGACCCCACGCAGCTCTTCACGGTGCGCAGCGACTTGCCGTACGCGTGGCCCGACTCCATGCCGGCGTCGACGAGCCGGCGCCAGATCAGCGGAAGCTGCTCGACGCGGGCACCGAACAGGTCGATGCGCTGGCCGCCCGTGATCTTGGTGTAGAGGCCGAAGTCGCGTGCCACCTCGCCGATCACGATCAGCTTCTCGGGGGTGATCTCGCCGCCCGGGATGCGCGGCACGACCGAGTACGTGCCGTCCTTCTGCAGGTTGGCCAGCATGTGATCGTTGGTGTCCTGCAGCGTGCCGCGCTCGCCCTCCAGGATGTGCCCGGTCCCCAGAGAGGCCAGGATCGACCCGATCACAGGCTTGCAGATGTCGCAGCCGCGGCCGCGTCCGTGCCGGGCGATGATGTCGCTGAACGTGGCCAGCCCGGTGACGCGAACCGCGTTGAACAGCTCGGCCCGCGACAGGTCGAAGTGCTCGCACAGGGCCTTACTCACCTCGATGCCGGACTTTGCCAGCTCGGTGGTCATGATCTTCTTCACCAAGGGCAGGCACGAACCACAACTCGTGCCGGCCTTGGTGCAGGCCTTCACTGCAGCCAGGTCGCACGCCCCCTGCCCGGTGACGGCCGACCGGATCGCCCCGGCGCACACGTTGTTGCAGGAGCAGACCGAGGCGTCGTCGGGCAGCTCGAGCGAGGCCAGCTGGCCGGCGGCACCCTCCGGCATCAGGAACGCCGACGGGTCGACGCCCAGTTCCCGGCCGGTCATGGGGCGCAACGAGGCGTAGGCGCTGGCGTCCCCGACGAGGATGCCGCCGAGCAGCGTCCGAGCGTCGTCGGAGAGCACCAGCTTCTTGTAGACGCCGGCGATCGGGTCGGCGTAGACCACCTCAAGCGCGCCCGGGGTCTCGCCGAAGGCGTCGCCGAACGAGGCGACGTCGACGCCCAGCAGTTTCAGTTTGGTGGCCGTGTCGGCCCCGGGGAAGGTTCCGGCGCCGCCCAACAACCGGTCAGCGACGATCTCGGCCATGGCGTAACCGGGCCCCACCAGCCCCCAGGTCTCGCCGCCGATGGACGCCACCTCGCCGATCGCGCTGATCTGTGGGTCGGCGGTGCGGCAGGTGTCGTCGACGGCGATGCCGCCTCGGGGGGCCAGATCGAGCCCGGCGAGGCGTCCGAGTTCGTCGCGCGGCCGGACGCCGGTCGCCCAGATCACCACGTCGGCGTCCAGGCGAGAGCCATCGGCGAACGCCAGACCCTCAACGCGCCCGGCCCGGTGGCCGAGGACGCGTTCCGTGCGGGCGTCCAGCATCACGTCGATGCCGAGCGCGGAGATGAGGCGGCGCAGCGCCTCGCCGCCGGCGGCGTCCACCTGCTGGCTCATCAGGCGGCCCGACCGGTGCACGACAGTGGCGTGGACGCCGAGCTTCTCGAGTGCGCCGGCGGCCTCGAGGCCGAGCAGGCCGCCGCCGATGACGGCACCGCGGACCGGCCGGTCGAGGTTGCCGCGCAAGGTCTCGACGTAGCCGCGCAACGCCGCGACGTCGTCGATCGTGCGGTACACGAACGAGCCCGCCAGATCGCTGCCCCTGACCGGCGGCACGAACGGGTAGGAGCCGGTGGCCAGCACAAGGTGGTCGTAGCCGATGGCCTCGCCGGTGCTCAGGGTGACGGTTCCGGCCATGCGGTCGACGCCGGTGACCAGGGCGCGCATCCGAAGCTTGACCTGCGGCTGCTTCCACAGGTCGTCGGTGCCGAGGTTCAGCTCGCGGGGATCCCGGCCACTGAAGTAGCTGGTCAGGGCGACCCGGTCATACGGCGGACGAGGCTCGTCGGCCAGCACGGTGACATGGAAGCGGCCGTCGACGTCGCGGGCGCGCATGGCTTCGACGAATCGGTTCGCCACCATGCCGCCGCCGACCACGACCACGCGGCTGGCGGTGTTGTTGTGCTCCTCCATGCCCGTCAGCGTGTCAACGGCATGTTTCGGACGCGGTGCCCCGGTGTTTCGCGGGTGCTACAGGGCGCTCACACCGCTTCATCGGCCGGGGAACGCAGCACCGCGAGCAGCGAACAGACCGCCTCAGTGCAGCCGCCGCAGCCGGTGGTGGCCCGGGTTGCGGTCGCGATGGCGCCGATGTCGACCGCACCCGCGGCGTAGGCGTCGCTGATGTCGTCGGCGGTGACGCGGTTGCAGCGGCAGATCGTCGGTGTCCAGGGGCCTGAGGCGTCCACGTCGCAGGGCGGAATCGCCACCTCGCCCCTGGCGAGCAGGTGGGCCGGGTCGGCCGGAATGGGGAGTCCTCGCAGATGCACCAGGGCCAGGTCGCCGAACACGTCACCGGCGCCGACGGCGGTGGCGCCGGTCAGGCGTCCGGACCGGACGACGAGCCGTACGGCGCGGCGTCCGTCAGGGTCGAGCAGGGTGACCGTTCGCGCCTTGTCCACGGTCCCGCCGTCCCATCCATCGAGCCGGGTCCGGCCGAGGAATCCGACGTCGAGCCCCGGTGCGCGGAGACGCACCACCTGCGGCCAGGGGCCGCCAGCGACCGGTCGGCCGGCGAGGCGCCGCGCGAGACGCGCGGCGGCGTCCCACCCCTCATCGAGCATCGGACGCCACTCCTCACCGCGGCGGCGTGCGCAGTCACCGATCGCCCACACTCCCTCGACACCGGTCGCCGCGTTCCCGTCAGTCAGGACGCCCCTGTCGACCTCCAGCCCGGCGACTCGGGCGAGATGGGTGCGGGCGCGGACCCCGACGCAGGCGATCACCAGGTCGCCGGCGACCGTGGTGTGGTCGTCCACGCCGAGGTGGACGCCAACCCCCAGGTCGCGCAGACAGGACGCCAGGATCGCGGCCGAGTCGGCGTCCAGCCAGCCGGGCAGCACCTGACGCTCGCGCTCGACGAGTTGGACGCGGCGTCCGGCCATCTGCAGCGCGCAGGCGACTTCGACGCCGAGGAGTCCTGCCCCGACGACCACCACCCGGCGATCGTCGGAGTGCTCGAGGATGCGATCGGCGTCCGTCCGGCTGCGCAGCACGAGGGGCCGGCTCCCGGTGACGCCATCGAGGCCGCGGGGCTCGGCGCCCGTGGCCAGCACGAGGTGGTCGAAGGGGTGCTCCTGACCGTCGGCATCGGTCACGGTCCGGTTCCCCACGTCGACGGCGACGCAGGCCGTGCCGCGCCAGACCTGCCAGTGCCGGGGCAGCACCGGATCGAGGTCCAGCAGGGCCGGGTCGGTGCGTCCCGCGATCAGGTCGGTGAGCAGCGGCCGATTGGTGACCTGACCGGCCTCGGCGGCGAGAACCGTCACCTCGGCGTCGGGGGCGAGCGCCGCGAGTTCGGTGCAGAACCGGGCCCCGGTCATGCCGAAGCCGACGACGATCACCCTCATGCCGTGCCTGCCAGGGGGAAGGGGTAGCCGAGCGCCCGGCGCACCGACACCGCGCAGGCCTTGAACTCGGGCATCCCGCTCACCGGGTCGACCAGATCGTTGGTGAGGGTGTTCGCGCGCTGGTCCCCGGCGAAGTGGAACGGCATGAAGACGGTGTCCTGCCGGATGTCGGAGGTCAGCCGAGCGGGCGCCACTGCCGTTCCGCGCAGAGACGTCACCTCGACCCAGCTGCCGTCGGCGATGCCGAGCCTTCCCGCGGTGTGCGGGTGGATCTCGACGTAGGCGGCGTCCTCGGCCTCGCGCAGCTCGGTGACGCGACGTGTCTGGGCACCCGACTGGTAGTGGGGCAGTACGCGTCCGGTGATGAGGTGGAGCGGGGCTTCAAGTCGAACGTCGTCGGCGACCCCGGCGGCGTCCACCGCCACCATCCGAGCCCGCCCGGACGCCGTGGGGAACCCGTCGAGAAACAGGCGCGGCGTCCCGGGATGGTCGCGGTCGGGCACTGGCCAGTGGAGCGCCTCGCCGGCGTCCAGACGCTCGTAGGAGACTCCGGCATAATCGGCGCGTCCGCCCGCGGACGCCCGGCCGAGCTCGTCGAACACGTCGGCCGTGTCGTGGGTGAAGCCCGGCGCCCCCAGTCTGGACGCCAACTGCGCGAGCACCTCCAGCTCGTCGCGGACGCCGTCGGGCGGCTCCACCGCCCGTCGGCGACGCAGCACCCTGCCTTCGAGGTTGGTCATCGTGCCCTCCTCCTCCGCCCACTGGGTGACGGGCAGCACGACGGTGGCGAGTTTCGCCGTCTCCGACAGCACGAGGTCGGAGACGACCAGGAGGTCCAGGCTGGCGAGGTGTCGCTCCACCTCGGACGCGTTGGGTGCGCTCACCACCAGGTTGGAGCCGTGCACGAACAGGCCGCGGACGCCGCCCGGTGTGCCGAGGCGTCCGAGCAGTTCCACGGCCGGGACCCCCGGGCCGGGCATGTCGTCGGGGTCGACCCCCCAGACCTGTGCCACGTGTGCGCGGGCGACCGGGTCGCTGACCGAGCGGTAGCCGGGAAGCTGGTCGGCCTTCTGTCCGTGCTCGCGGCCGCCCTGTCCGTTGCCCTGACCGGTCAGGCACCCCCAGCCGCTGCCCTGGCGTCCCGGCAGGCCCAGGGCGAGCGCCAGGTTGATGGCGGCCGTGACCGTGTCGGTGCCGTGGGCGTGCTGCTCGGCCCCGCGACCGGTGAGCAGATACGCGCCGCGCCCACCTCGCGACGGGCTGGCCGCCATCAGGGTGGCGGCGACGCGCCGCAGCTGTGCCGCCGGGACGCCGGTGCGCTGCTCCACGCGCTCGGGCCACCAGGACGCCAGGCTGCGACGCCACGCGTCGAACCCGTCGACCCTCTCGGCGACGTAGTCGCCGTCAACGCCGCCCTGGGCCACCACGAGGTGTGCCAGTCCCAGCAGCACGACCAGGTCGGTGCCGGGTGCGAGTTGCAGGTGGACGCCGGCGCCGCCCGCCGTGAGGCGCGCCGTGGCGCTGTGGCGCGGGTCGGTCACCACCAGACCGCCGCGCGATCGGACGCCGGCCAGGTGCTGCACGAACGGCGGCATGGTGTCGGCAACGTTGCTGCCGAGCAGCACGATCGCGTCGGCGTCCCCCAGATCCGTGACGGGGAACGGCAGCCCACGGTCGAGGCCCAGGGCACGGTTCGCGGCGGCTGCCGCCGCGCTCATGCAGAAGCGGCCGTTGTAGTCGATGTAGCGGGTGCGCAGCGCGACTCGGGCGAACTTGCCGAGCGTGTAGGCCTTTTCGTTGGTGAGCCCGCCGCCGCCGAACACCGCGATGGAGTCGGCGCCGTGAGCGTCCTGGAGGGCCGTCACCCGCTCGGTGATGAACGTCAACGCCTCGTCCCAGCTGGCCGGTTGGAGGCGTCCGTCCCGGCGAACCAGCGGAGTGGTGAGCCGGTCGGGGCTGGTCAGCAGGGACGCCGACGTCCACCCCTTCTGGCAGAGTCCGCCGTTGTTGACGGGGAAGTCACGGCCACGCACGGTGACGGTGTCGGTGACCTCGAGCCGCATGGCGCACTGGAGCGCGCAGTAGGGGCAGTGGGTGTCGACAGGGGTCATCGCGTACCTCACACGGTCGCGGCCGCGAGGGCGGAACGGGGGCGCGCGTAGGTGACCCAGGTCAGGCCGGCGAGCGCCACGTAGGCGGCGATGAACACCCACAGGGCCGGGACGATGCTGCCGGTCGCGGTGGTCGCCATGGCGAAGCCGCGGGGGATCAGGAAGCCTCCGAAGGCGCCCACCGCGCCGGCGATGCCGATGCAGCCGGCGGTGAGGGCGCGAGCCCGCACGCGGTTGGAGTCCGAGGTGGGGGCGAGGGTGTCGAAGACGGCCGGGATCATCCGGTAGACCGAACCGTTGCCGATGCCGGTGAACACGAACAGCCACAGGAACGAGATCAGGAACAGCCAGAACGATCGGGCCTGCAAGCCGGCGATGGCGCCGACGGCGCCGAGCGCGATCGCTCCGAGGGACGCGATGGTGACGCGAGCGCCCCCGACCCGGTCGGCGATGGCGCCGCCCAGCGGACGCGACAACGATCCGACGAGTGCGCCGAGGAAGGCGATCGACAGGCCCACCTGGGGGAACGCGCTCTTCAGCAGGGTTGGGAACGCGACCGAGTAGCCGATGAACGAGCCGAACGTGCCGATGTAGACGAGCGACAGCACCCAGGTGTGGGGCGCCTTGGCGGCTTCGGCGTACACGCCCGGATTGCCCTTGGCGGCGCTGAGGTTGTCCATCCGGGTGAAGGCCATGGCGGCGGCCAGGAGGCAGAGGGGCACGAACATCAGGCCGGCGCGGTCGAGGGCGAGGCCGGCGCCGGTCACGATCACCAGCGGGACCGCGAACTGGACGGCGGCGGTCCCAAGGTTGCCACCGGCTGCGTTGACGCCGAGCGCCCTCCCCTTTTCGGCGGCTGGGTAGAAGTACGAGATGTTCGCCATCGACGAGGCGAAGTTGCCGCCGCCGACACCGGCAAGGGCGGCGATGGCCAGGAGTGCCTCGAACGGCAGTTCGGGGTGCTGCACCGCCCAGGCCAGCCCGAGGGTCGGCAGGAGGAGGAGCAGGGCCGAGACGATCGTCCAGTTGCGGCCTCCGAAGAGCGGGACAGCGAGGGTGTACGGGATGCGGAGAGCGGCGCCGACCAGGGCGGGGACGGACACGAGCCAGAACAGCTGGTTGACGTCGAGCGAGAAGCCGACGGTGTTCAGCTGAGGCACGACGATCGACCACAGTGCCCAGACGGCGAAGCCGAGGAACTCGGCAAAGACCGACCAGGTGAGGTTGCGTCTGGCGATCCGGTGGCCGGAGGAAGCCCACTGGACGCCGTTCTCGGGGTCCCAGCCGTCGATCCAGCGGCCGGGCCGGCGGGTGAAAGTGGTGCTCATGGGGTGCTCCTGCAGGTTGCCGGTGGTACACCACGACGCTAAGGAGCCGATGTTTCGGGCAGGACCGCACTGTGTGACGGACGCGTCAACGGGTTCTCACAGGAGCCCGACTCTCGTGCGTCCGCTCCAACCCGTCGCCGTCACCACGCCGACGCTGAGGATGCCCTCGGCGTGGCAGCAGACGCGCCGATCGTGTGGAAGTTCGTGGTTGTCCACGGTTTCTCACACCCCAACCCCACACCGGATGCCATGCTAGGGTCAGCGCGAGCTGATCGCTCACAGGGTTGTTACCCGTGACAGGGGCAAGACCTGAGGTGCACGGGTGTGCGCCTCGGGTCTTTTGTGTTTTACCGCACCTGCTCGGGTCCTGACTAGACAAAGGAAAACTATGGCCACGACACAGAAGTCGGCTGCTGAGGAGATTGTTGACAAGCTCGGCGGGCCGGCCAACATCAAGGGACTCTCCCACTGCGCGACGCGTCTTCGGTTCGAACTGATCGACGGGTCCAAGGTGGACGAGAAGGGCATCGAGGCGATCCCGGTCGTGATGGGCGGCGTGCCCCAGAGCGGCGATCGCTACCAGGTCGTCATCGGCGGTGCTGTGCAGACCGTGTACAACCAGATCCAGGCGTTGCCGTCCATGAAGGGTGGCGGCGCGGCGTCCGATGCGGACATCAAGGCCGCAGCCCGCTCGCAGGGACCGCGCGGCAAGGTGGCCTGGCTCGACTCGTTCTTCGAGTTCCTCGCCGACTCGTTCCGTCCGATCCTGGGCGCCCTGCTGGGTGCCTCGCTCATCATCACGTTCATGGCGCTGATGAGCTCGCTCGGCGTCATCGGCAACTGGGCCGACCCGCGCGTGACGCTCCCGCCGGGATGGCAGTTCATCAACCTCATGTGGCAGTCGGTGTTCTACTTCCTGCCGCTGATGGTCGCCTACAACGCCAGCAAGAAGATCGGCGCTGACCCGTGGGTGGGCACCGCGATCATGGGCATGCTGCTGCTGCCCGGCTTCAGCGGTCTGGCCAGCAGCGACGTTGCCTACAAGCTGAACCTGTTCGGCAGCGAGGTGCCGACGATCGACATCCTCGGCGTCCCGCTGCTCATCCGTGACTACGGCTCGCAGGTGTTCCCGCCGCTGCTGATGGCTGGTGTGCTTGGGCCCCTCTACAAGGGTCTGAAGCGGATCATCCCCGAGAACGTCCAGCTGATCTTCGTGCCGTTCCTGGCCCTGGTCATCATGCTGCCGCTCACCGCGTTCCTGATCGGGCCCATCGGTATCTTCGTCGGCGCCGGCCTGGGTAGCCTGCTGAGCGCGATCAACACCTTCTCGCCGCTCGTGTTCGCGATCATCATCCCGCTCGCGTACCCGTTCATGGTGCCGTTGGGTCTGCACTGGCCGATCAACGCCATCATGCTGGCCAACATCGCCTCCACCGGTTCCGACTTCATCCAGGGCCCCATGGGCGCCTGGAACTTCGCCTGCTTCGGCGCCACGGCTGGCGTCCTGTTCCTCGCGGCACGTGAGAAGGACGCCACGATGAAGCAGACCGCGACGGGCGCGCTCGCGGCCGGTCTGCTCGGTGGCATCTCGGAGCCGTCGCTGTACGGCATCCACCTGCGGTTCAAGCGCATCTACCCGCGCATGCTGGTCGGCTGTCTCGTCGGCGGCGTCATCATCGGTATCGGTGGCGGTCTGACGACCAACGCGTTCGTGTTCACCTCGCTGCTCACCATCCCGGCGTTCAGCAACATCCCGCTGTACGCGATCGCGATCGCGGCCGCGTTCTTCACCTCGATGATCCTCGTCATCGTCTCCGACTACCGCACGCCGGAGCAGAAGGCCGAGGCCCTCGCCCAGCGCGAGGCGTCCGAGGCTGCGGACGCCGAGGCTGCGGCCATCGAGACCGAGGCCGCGCTGGCGCCGGTCGCGCCGGTGGCGGTCACCACCCACCCTGTGACGGTGCTGGCCCCGGTGGCCGGTCACGTCGTGGCGCTCGACGAGGTCAACGACAAGGTGTTCTCGTCGCGCACCCTCGGTGAGGGCGTCGGCATCGTGCCGTCCGACGGTCGGGTCGTGTCGCCGGTCGACGGCGTCATCCTGACGGTGCCGAAGAGCGGCCACGCGTTCGGCATCAAGTCCGATGGCGGGGCCGAGGTGCTGGTGCACGTCGGCATCGACACCGTGCGTCTGAAGGGTGAGAACTTCACCGTCGCCGCGCAGAAGGGTCAGCACGTCAAGGCGGGCGACCTGCTGGTCGAGGTGAACTTCGACGGCGTCCGCGAGGCGGGGTACGACACCACCACGCTGGTCACGGTGACCAACACCAAGGCCATGGGGTCGGTCGTCCCCAAGGCTGGACAGGACGTCGCAGCAGGCGACCCGATCATCGACGTCACCCCCTGACGCCGACACTCACCATGCGCGCGAAGGGTCTCTGCTGAGGTGGAGATCCTTCGCGCGTTCAACAACAATGTCGTCCTGGCGAGGGACGCCGACGGCGACGAAGTCATCCTGACCGGCCGGGGACTGGGGTTCCAGACCCGGCCGGGCCAGGTCGTCGACGAGTCGAAGGTCTTCCGCGTGTTTCGTCCCGTCGACGGACGTGACCCCGACCATCTCGCCGAACTGTTGGCGGGCATCTCGCCCGAGATCATCCAGATCGTCGACGCGGCCTTCGCCGCGACCGGGCTGGACCCCAAGGCGTCCGGCAGCCCCACCCTGCTGATCGCGCTCGCCGACCACATCAGCTTCGCCCAGCGTCGCCTCGGCATGGGTATGGAGGTCACCTACCCTCTGCTGGCCGAGGTCGAGCACCTGTACAGCGAGGAGTACGCGCGGGCCGAGCGTCTGCTGGCGTTCGTGAACGCCGAGCTCGATGTGCCGCTTCCCGAGGGGGAGGCCGTCGCGCTAGCGTTGCACCTGGTCAACGCCGGATTCGCGACGGGCGACCTCAGCTACACCTACACGATGACCGGCATCATCCAGCAGCTCATCGCCGTCATCGAACAGCACATGCAGCTCAACCTCGACCTGCACTCGGTCAGCGTCGGACGGTTCATCACCCACCTCAGATACCTGTTCGTGCGCATCCACCACCACAAGCAGCTCGACGAACAGCACTCACCGATCGGTGACGCCATCCGCGCCGCCCACCCCCAGGCGTTGGAGTGTGCGCTGCGACTGGCGAGGTTGGTGGAGTTGCGGCTCGGGTCGCCGCTGACCGACGACGAGGTCTCGTACCTGACACTCCACGTCGCGCGCGTCGCGCAGGAGCTGAGATAGGGGCGTCCTTCGCTGGGGGCCAGTTGCCATCGGCGACGGAGCACCGTTCGCCGGGCCGGGTCCCGTCGCCCAGTCGTCCCACGTCCTCCCTGTCAGCCTCGTCGCCTCCGTTGGCCCCGTTGGTCCCGTTCGGCCACGTCGGCGTCGGCCCGTCGGCCACGTTCGGCCACGTCCTCGTCGGCGTCGGCCACGTTCGGCCACGTCCTCGTCGGCGTCGGCCACGGTGGCCACGTCCTCGTCGGCGTCGGCCACGTTCGGCCACGTCCACG
>RRZT011388830.1_pt1 | contig 24338 bp, 14 predicted proteins | sample 2165551 | NCBI WGS metagenome assembly RRZT01 (sample SAMN10456910, study PRJNA506462) | wastewater metagenome | biome: wastewater; feature: sludge; material: wastewater sludge; isolation source: wastewater sludge with Escherichia coli K12::gfp cells carrying plasmid... | place: USA: Moscow, Idaho... | reverse complement strand
GTAGTAATAAAGAAGCGTGCAGGCCAGAGCAAAGAGAACGAGCTTAAGAATGTTCTTTCTGTTGATGCTTTCTGTAGATTGGTATTGCATACTATCCTATCACATGTAGATATCAGACGCTTTAAACACTTGCACCATGGGCTTGAGAGTCGGCCAAGATGTAAGAGAGCATCTCCTGCAAACACCTTTTACCTTTTTGATCGCAATTTTGCATAAATCCTTGTCAGTCGGTTTTCATAGGGCATAAGCCTGCGGAAAAGAAAAGCACCAAAACTGTGCAAGACATACAACACCATGAGCTGCCTGAGTCGTGTGAAACCTGCAAAATATCCCAGAGGGAGAAGGCGGTTTACGACGTATAATCGAGTTACCCTGCCAATCTCCCCTTCACTGAGGTCAAAACCGCTCGTTGTTATTTTTCTATCTTTCACCGTTTATTCCCGCAATCTATTTTTAATACCTAATAAAAAGTATTTAAGGCGCAAGAGCGGCAGAAAGCGCAGGGCAATTTCGCTCCTATTCCACAGGTGTTTTTGTCCCTTGGCGTGTTTGGGGGTTGGTTTATGCTGCCCATGGAAGTCATCTAAATGATGCCGATGACGGATATCCATAATCTCCGCTGTCTTGGGAAAGGCAAGACGGCTGACCATGAGGTAGTTCAGCCATGGTTTCAGGTCCTGCACTGAAACGCCAAGGATGGCCGCCGCTGCTGCATACCGTTCAACCCCAGCCAGGATGCCCTGTTGCAGGGGAGCAAAATAGGTGTCTTGCTCTTTTTCCGCATGCGCTATGCTGTCATTTTGGGGACGAAAAACCAGTTCATAACCGTCTTCTTTCAGTTCATAACCATTTAAAGTGGGATGCGGGGCCCGGCAGGCCTCTTCAAAGAGGTCTTGTGCATAGAGGATAGACGAACCCGCCAGATCAAAGCGGTCCCGGTCGTAAAGAAGACCCGTGAAGTTGTTTTTTGGGCCCTGCGGGTACGGTATTCCCCTGGTTGCGGCAAGGACATAACCACGGCACACCGGGACATCCGGTCTATGTTCTATGGCGTCGAACAAAAAGCGCTGGATCGTCCCCATCCAGCCGATATCCACCAGGGCAACCTGGTCTTCTCTGAAGAAACCCTCTGCCTCAAGGTAACGCTGCAGAGCCTGATTGCTTGCGGCAGTTTGCGCCTTTACCTCATCTTGAAACTCTTTATCGTGGAACAGTTCGTTAAACTTTCTCCTGTTTTCAGGGCTATAGCCAAGATGTTTATCGGTCAACACCGTATCTAAGGCTAAACCAAAACGGCCAAGGTGAGGGCCAAAGGGCTCGGCCTGCAGGGAAAAAACCCGGCAGACATCGCGGAAATCACGGTTGCCAGCTGGGAGGAAAACGATATCTGCATTGCTGCGAAGTATCCCCTTATGAGCACAACTGGCCCCCGCCAGGGCCATGCGGCTGACGTAGAGGTAGGAAACCTCCGGCAAGGGTGAAGCCGGGTATAGCTCAGGGGCAAGCTGATGCCAGATTTTTTCCAGGAGCCACCCTTCCCTTGAAAAAAAATAGAGGCGCTTCACTCCTTCATTTAAGCAGGCCTCCATCACACCCTGTATAAAGGCGCTTAGCAGGGGAGCGAGCACCAAAAAACCGTATCTGTAAAGGGGAGTCCTTTCAACATTTTCTGCCTCCAGCGGCAACATAAGCTGCTGCAAAGATCTGCCCCGCCAGAATGGTTGTCCCAGGGAGTAATTATAGTATCTTTTCTCTAGGGACTTGCGGTGTTTCTCGGAGGCGTCCCGCAGCACCAGGGACCTTATGCCAAACTCGCTGGGCTTCAGTCCATCGGAATGGGGATTGTCACCCACGTGGAGCCAGCTTGCATAGTCAAACCCACACTGTTCTTGCACCAGAGGAAAGGCCTTGCCCGAGGCCTTGGCAAGAAAGGTATCCGCAGAAGAGATGACCTCGTCAACGGCATCTAAAAAACCCGCATGCTCTATCAGTTTTTTCAGGTGTTCTGCCGGAAGATAAACATCTGAAAGGACGATAATTTTTTTGCCGGACTCATGCAAGCCTCTTAGCCATTGCACCAAGCGGGCACGCGGAACAAGCATGTTGCTTTCCATGCGCAGTTCATACCGGGTGACGGCATCAAGAAGGGCTTCGTCTGCCTGTTCACCAAATATCTTGCGCAACAGAGTAGCCATGAAGCTGGGGTAGCAGGCTTCATGGTCTGCAAAATGCTGGCTCGTCTGCTGCCTCTCAGCGCATTCAATCTGATCACGCAGGTCCTGCACCTGTTCCCAGCTCATGGCATGCCCCAGCTCCTTTGCCTTGGCCGCAATAAAACGAGCTGTTGCCGGTTTCACCAGGTCAGGGTCGTGGGTACGGCGAATGAGCAGAGTGTCAAAAAGATCAAAGGAAACGCACTGGCATGACGCAGCCGCTTTCTGGCCAGCTGCAAGCAGCGAGTCAAGTGTGTAGAAGGTTTGCCAACTCATGCAGGTTCTTGCTCCGCCAAGCGCCTTATAAGGCAATTCTCCGAAGACGGAAATAGGTGAGAAAGGCACATGCATAGATGAGCATGGCAACTCCTAGTGTCAGTTGAAAACCAAAATAGATGGATAAAAGTACGCTGGCGAGGCCACCTACCACGGTAAAAAGGCCATTCATGGCCCAGGCCCAGGCTATTGCCCCTCGGGGTTGCGACTCGATAGTTAAAATGCCCAGAGGAAAAGGCATGCCCAAGAAAAATCCCACGGGAAAGATAAGCGCCACTGCTGCACAGATGCGAATGACGTCAGAAGATTGCAAAAACAATTCGAAATACGCCTGGTGTACAGCAACCAAAAGCGCTGCACTGGCCAGCACACCAAGAAAAGGGATCTGCCAGCGTTTTTTTGGCGATATATGCCACTTTGCCGAAAATGCGCTCCCCACGCCAGCGGAGAGAAGTACGGCAAAAACAACGGCAGAATATGTATATAATGGAAAGCCAATGAGCTTCATAAAGATCTGGATGAAGACCAGTTCAAAGATGATAAACCCTGCACCAAGGCAGGAAAAATACAAAAGCGTCTTCCCCTTTCCTTGCCAATGGGCCTTGCCCGCAGGCGAAAAGAATAAAGGTATAAAGAGAAAAACAACCAGGAAAAAGAGCGATGCGCCACCCGTAACCAGCAAATGCAGGACATCGCTGGGAATCCAACCACTCTTCAACTGGGAATTCAGCAATGAAGTAGTTGAATAGTTCATAAATCGTTGTGGATCAGCCTGCAAGGGGCTGAAACTTCTCCGCAGAAAGTTAAAATATGGCCTATCATCTGTTGAAGGAGCAATGCGGTAGCCAACTGAGTCAATGGTTTTCGCCGACAGATTGCCGGTATAAAATTCAGGGCTCAGAGTATTCACTTTAGGATCAAGCGGATTAATGACGATCTTGAAAACCGGGCGAAATATAAACATCATTTGGGCAACTTCTGCCTCTGTCCAGGGCTGCATTTTGATCAGCAAGGTGGGCAGGTTGTCTTGAAATTTGGCATTAGCAGCCTCCAATACCATAACATGGCTGGCAAAATCCGTACGCCCTAATTGTTTCCAGGCCAGGGCAGCTGTTGCCACCATTTTGGGGTAGACATGGTGATTGATATGCAAAATGCCGTCTTCTTTGAGATGTGTAAAATACTCTCGATAGGCCTCTGCCGTCTGCAGATAGGTAGTATCCATGGCACCGCTACCGGCGGCGATGCTTGAGCTGGTGTGATTGCTGAAAATCTGAATTATGTCGTACTTTTTATTGGTGGAGCGCAAAAAACTACGCCCTTCTCCGCGGAAGGCATTAACCCTCGGATCATTGAAAATACCCCCATTATATTTGGCGTATTTCCCTTTCCCAAGTTCGATTACATAACCGACAAGTTCAACAGCATCAACATGGGCCGCACCTGTCATCAGGGCGGCCTTGGTCTCGGAACCACCTGCCGCACCTATAACCAGCACATCCTGTCCCTTTCCCTCTTTCAAGAGATGCGAGGCATAAACAAAAGGTCCATAAAACTGCCTTGAACTCCCGGCATGCACCTCGTCGAGGAGCTTCTTGTAGTCGCCGTCAAAGGGAAAAATGAAGGTTGACTGCGAGCCCCCATCATAGGCAACGTGTAGATTTTGGCCTGCATTTATGACATCAATCTTCGAGATTGGGTCCCATTTCGTATCCTGCAGAAGATTTTTATCCTGGGCCTCTTTTATGCCTCGTTTACTGGTATGTTGTTCAAAATCAAAATAGCCATCTTTCAGATATGGAATAGCCACCAACGCTGCTGCCAGAAGCAGAGCAAGGATTTTTGCCCCCCGCATGGAAGAAAAGCAGCCCGCAGCAACAAGGCCAAGGGCAGCGGAGAGAAAAAGAAGTCCACCCGGGCCAATGGGCGGTAGAAAAGGAATGAGCAGGATGCAACCGAGCGCCGCCCCAACTAGATCCCAGCAGTAGAGACTCTGAATTTTGTCTGCATAGCTTGTAAAAACAGAAGAAAAGAGAAGGCCGGCAAAGAAAAATGGGAGCACCAGAAAGGTGTAGATCAACAAAAAATAGAGCAGTTCCTGTTTCGGCTTAACGTACAGGCTGTTGAAATCAAAGGGTACATAGACAAGGACCGGCAAGAGCGCCAAAGCGCTCACCGCAAAAAAAACAGCGAGCTTGGCCAAGTATGGCCTGGGATCTTTGTCAACAGGGAGGGGGTGCAGAGTGAAATACACCCCAGAGAGTCCAAAGCAGAACATGGCCAGGGTAATAACCATATACGCCATATTGGAATACCAAATGACATCAAAGATGCGCACCAAGGTTAGTTCCAGCATCAAAGTGGCTGCTGCCATGCAGAGCAACCCTATTCCTATTTTATACATAGTTATTTTTCCTTCTTGGCCGTCATAAATATTCGCCCGCTCTCCTTCTGCAGTTTTGCCCTGCAGGAACGAAGCAAGTTTTTTACCTGCACTCGTATACCGGGCAGGGCGTATTCTTCACGTAAACGCCGCTCCTGCATGAGTTCATTTTCCAGCTCCACCAAGCGATCAGCCCCAGCAGCAACAAGCGTTTGCAAGCCTTCCGGCAGGCGCGCGAGCATATATTTCCGAATCACTGTTTTATCTTGTTCCCGACCCGTTATTGCCGCTTCACTCAGCGTATTGCTTGCATGAATGCGGTAGGAAAGCAGAACATCTTCATGGAGAAAACGCACCTGATCCGGAAAGGCTAACAGTACCCGGAAGATATAATCGTAATCATGCAAATAACGTAATGGACTGAAACCACCCACCTTTGCCACCGCCTCTTTTGTCAGAAAAAGGTTTGAGGTGGTTATCATCAGGTTTCTCTGCAAAAACGCAGTATAAAGATCACCACTTGCCAGGTAACGTTGCACGGCATCATCATACCAGCGATTCCACCAGAGTGCAGGGTCAGCTAAAGAAATGCTCTTGTCGTCAATGAGATTAACCCGGGTAAAGAGGCATTGCGCCCCGCTTTGCCGCTGCACTTCTAGCAACCGTTGTAAGCGGTTTTGGGCGTAAACATCATCAGAGTTGAGGATGGCTATATAGCTACCCTTGGCCAGGGACAGACCACGGTTAAGGGCATTATACGCATCTTGATTTTACTGGTAGATGTAACAGAGACGCGGATCGCTATAGCGACGGATCACCTCTGCGCTCTTATCTGTCGAACCATCATCGACAATAATGAGCTCAAGATTTTCGTAACTTTGACCCAGCACACTATCTATGGTCTCGCGCAGAAAGCGTTCGTGGTTATAGGCAGGTATAACAACAGAAATTTCAGGTGGCATTCTTTCCAACTTTTAGGGAAGACAAACTCTGAAAAAATAATAGAAACATTCTTTTTTACCGTATATGTCTGTTGGTTGCAAGTTTTGCGCAAAGTAAGCAATGAATGGTCAAGGGATCGGATTATCCGTTCGGACTTCCAATTCCAACAAGTGAACCCCAAATCCCTGCGGCTGAGGCTTCATCTCCACCTGGGCTACCGGCGAAGCAGGCAAACCGAGGTACACTGTGTTTATCCCCTGGGTCAGCGGCACCACCTGCGTTATCACAGCCTTGCCCATGCCATCCAGAAGCCGTATCTGAAGTTGACCTGTTGTCTCTGCCTCCAGCCGTAACATGGTGCTGCGCACCTCATAAGTCTTCGGCTGTGTTAACTGACTTAAGGGTACCTCTTTGGGGAGGGCACTATCATCACCTGCCGCTCCCCAGGTCTTATTCAGTAAACTCTTGCTGCGCAGGGCCAGAAATTTATTCTTGTAATACTCCAGTTTCATCTGATCCGGATTATCAGGTGGCGGCCTGAGAATAAACATGTTGAGGATTTCCTGAATAACAATACTTGGATGCTCGAAATGGAACACCTCCAGGGGAAAATTTACCACCGTACGGAAATTCAGCACTCGTTTGGCATTGGCACTAAAGAAGTATACGCACTTTTCTAAAAATGAATCACCCAGAAGCACAATGGAAGGGATGGGCGCCGCCGGGTTAAAGATCAGCCTGGCTTCCATACTCGTACCATCTGGAGCGGTAAGTTTGCGCACTGGGGGGTAAACATCATAAATGCCATCGGGAGGTAGGTCTTTCGCCGCTTCGTAGAGACCGCCCTTCTTCGGAATCATGGTCACATGATGCTCATTGCGATGCCAAGTAAGAGGTAAACCGAGCATATACATGAAACGCTCATGGGCCCAGTGCTCATTTATCTTCAAGTCAAAATCATTTATTTGTGGAACATCAAAGCGGTACAAGGGAAAGAAACCCTGCATCCGCTCAAGCATGGTTTGATAGGCAATAAAGGCCCCATAAAAATTCCAGTGGAAGTCTGTTTTATAAAAGAGAAGTGAATCTGCTTTTTTCTTCTTCGCCTCTAAAAGAGGTGGAAGCAGATCAATAAAATGAATGTCCGCATATTTTTGCAGATACTGCGAAAGCTGGGCATAGCGGCTATCCCCTCGGACATTTTGAATGGCCTTTGGCAGGTATTCTGGATACACAAAGGCCTTGGTGGGCGCTAAGACAAACACATAATCTGCGCCCCGAGTTTTCAGCCAATAACTACGTTCTTCCAGGGTAATTTTCCACTGACGCAGCTCCTCTTCGGTAAAGGGAATCTGACCCATGTAATCTGCTATATTATCGAAGGTTTCAACCAGATCTTTCTCTACCCGGCTTGAGCCCATGCCCTCAAAATAAAAGCCATTCTGGCCCTTTGTGATGTTGTTATTTGGTGAAAAATCAAAGATATGCACTTTGATGAGTGCATTGAGCTGCACATACCAGCCTGGCACCTTAAAGTGTTGATCCATATACTTTTGGTATGCTTCAGGAAAAAGCCTTACCACATGGACCACCTGATGCAGCATGCCCTGTCGTTCCCCGACAAGTTGGACTGTTACTTCTTTGATGCTTTTGCCCAAAAAAGAAAACTGACCCAGTAAAGGGGTAAAGAGTACGAACAGGAAAAACAAAGAAAAAAGTGAACGACGTAACCCCAGGACAGATCCCAATTGCATGTTGCGCAGGCGCCAGGCAAGTGCCAGCGATATGAAAGCAACAAGTGCCAGGCGGATAAGCATTTTTTTTATGTCACCCGCTTGCAGATCCGCCTGCAACCCACTTTGAATGCAGAGGGAAAAAGCACAGAAGAGCCCCAATGTGATGAACACAACTTTTCCAGCATGCGCGCTTGTTTTCTTCGCAGAGACCTTCATCTTTAAAACCTAAAGTACAGGAAGGGGTTATGCGCTCCACCTTGCAGGCTGGCAATGGAGTAGAGCAGAACAAAGGCGAGGAAGCAAAACGAAAAAGCGGACAAAAGTCGCTCAATTTTGTAACCGGTCAAAAAAGTCTGCAGCCGCGGTTGCCAGGTATCCAAGCGGGCCACATACAGGGCAAGAGGAGCAGTACCGATGACAGCCAGGATCAGCATGCAGTAAAATTCCTGATTTAAGGCTAAAAATATATGGGAGTTAAAAAATGGCGGTGTTGACGGTGTAATCATAGCCTTGAGGTAGCCAAGGGCATAAGACAGGCTATCGGCGCGGAAAAAGACCCATCCCACGGTCACCACAAGCATCACATAGAGGTGCTGCAGCAAAGCAGGCAAGGCCTTTAAAATTTTTTGCACCAGGCGAATGCGTTCCAGCACCAGAAAGCTCCCGTGGAAGAGTCCCCAAACAACAAAATTCCAACTTGCACCGTGCCAGAGCCCGCAGAGAAAAAAGACAACTAGCAGGTTCATATAGGTGCGCCCACCTGAGCCTTTATTGCCGCCAAGTGGGATATAGAGATAATCCCTGAACCAGGAAGAAAGAGAAATATGCCAACGCCTCCAGAACTCACGAATCGAACGGGATATATAGGGGTAATTAAAGTTTTCCAAAAAGTGGAAACCAAACATGCGGCCAAGCCCGATGGCCATATCAGAATACCCTGAGAAATCAAAATAAATCTGCAGGGTATATGAAATAGCACCAAGCCAGGCCAGGGATAGGGGAATTCGTTCCGGTGGCAGGATAAAAATATAGTCAGCGGCCCTGCCAAGCACATTGGCAATCAGCACCTTTTTTCCCAGCCCCAGGATAAAACGACGTATGCCATAGACAAAATCTTCCTGGGTGACAAAACGTGTTTTTATCTCGCTCGCTACATCCTGATAACGCACGATGGGGCCGGCAATGAGCTGGGGAAAGAGTGAGATATACAGGGCAAAATGAAAGGGATTTTTCTGTACCTCTGTTTTGCGCCAGTACAGATCAAGGATATAGGAAAGGGCCTGAAAGGTAAAAAAGGAAATACCAATAGGTAGGTGCACCGGCTTCATAACAATGGGAGCCAGTTGCAGTGCCGAGAACACAGTATTTACATTTAAGATGAAAAAATTCGCATATTTAAAAAAGGCAAGCATGCCCAAATTGGCTGCTACTGCTAGTACCAGTGGCACGAGTCCACTTTTTCCCTGCCTTTTTGCGGTATCAATCGACAAACCAAACACGTAGTTGGAAGCGATGGAAAAAAGCATAACAATGAGGTAGAGGCTTTCACCCCAGGCGTAAAAAAAGAGACTGGCACAGAGCAAAACCATATTTCTCGCCCGGTTGCCTGCCAGGAGGTAGACAAGGAGCACCAGAGGAAGGAACAGAAAAAGAAAAATATTTGAGCTAAAAACCATAAGAATACCGAGGAAGCGAGTGATACTATTGTGGCAGAGATGTGAACTGGGCGAGGAAACGATCAGTCCTGCTTGGCAAAGCGGCGCATGTTTTCTTCCACGGTTTCCAGGCTGCTTCTTTCGATATACAACTGGTGCCAGATTTCCATGTTCAGGAGCATCCACAGGCGGACATGGTTATCCACCTTGTTTGCCCGATGTTCCTCCAAAAGACGAACCACTTCGCTTTTCTGGAAGATACCTTCCCGCACAAAAAAAGACTGGGTCAGCTGCTGTTCGATGAAGGGGTATAATTCGTTACGGAACCAGTAGGCAACCGGGAACATAAAGCCCTGTTTTTTACGGGCAAGGATTTCTTTGGGCAATAAATTTTCCGTAAAACGCCTGAGGATATACTTTAACTGGCGACCTTTTATCTTCAACTTACTTGGGAAACAGGCCAGATACTCCACCAATTCATGGTCCAAAAAGGGAGAACGCGCCTCCAGGCCAAAGGCCATATTCATGCGATCGGTCAGCATGAGGGTATGTTCGCTTAAACGAGTCATAAAATCGGCGTAGAGCATCTTATCAATGGGATCAACCGCATTCGGGCGATTGTATTCCTTTACAATAACTTGATTGGAATCAATCTGGGCCAGTTGTTGCCACAGTTCCTGGCTAAAGAGCGCGGCCTTCTGCTTGTGGCTGAAACGGAAAAAGGCAGTTGCCTCAGCATACCTTTCGCCCGCATCAAAAGAGGCCAGCTGATCCATCCAGCGCAGCTTCTGTACCATGCTCTTATAAGTAAAGCTGTCAGGCATGGCATAAAAGAGTGGTCGCAATACCTTTTCCCGCAGGAGTTGCGGCAGGAGGGCGTAGTAGTTGATATAGCCAACCCCCAGGTAACGATCAAAACCGGCAAAGAGCTCATCTCCTCCGTCCCCGCCCAGTACCACCTTCACATGGCGGGCTGCGAGTTGGGCTGCCTCAAACATGCAGGCAGCTATGGAATCAGAGGGCTCATCCAGATGCCAGATCATGGAAGGGAGCAACTTAATTAAATTGGCCGAAACCACCTCTTCCACGTGCTGGGTACCAAAGTGGTTGGCCACCATGCGCGCGTAGGGCAACTCGTTAAAATCTTGCTCTTTCACCCCAATGGCAAAGGTCTGAAAAGGTGCAGACGAACATTCTGCCATCATAGCGACAACGGTACTGGTGTCCATGCCACCACTTAAAAAGGCGCCTACGGGGACATCGCTTATCAGATGGCTTTCCACTGCCTTGTGGAGCGCCTCGCCTAAAGAAACAACCAGTTCGTCTTCACTGTATGAAAGCTTTTTTGTAAAATTAAGATCCCAGTAGCGCTCAATGGAGACATGCCCATGCTCTAATACTAGGGTATGACCCGGAGGTAATTTGTTGATACCCTTAAACATGGTGTGCGGGACCGGGATAAAACGAAGCGACAGATAATGGTGCATCGCCTCATAATCAATGGCACGATCAATCTGATCAGCGGCCAGTATCCCCTTCACCTCGGAGGCAAAATAAAGGCTTTCATTTTTTTGGCAGTAAAAAAGGGGCTTTTGTCCTATGCGATCTCGAGCCAGAAGAAGCGATTGGCGCCTAGCATCCCAAATGGCAAAGGCAAACATGCCCGAAAGTTTTTCCACACAGCGGCGTCCCATCTCTTCATAGAGATGGACGATGACCTCTGTGTCTGTCGAGGTGCGAAAAACGTGCCCCTTGGCCTCCAGTTCACTTTTCAGTGATGGAAAATTATAAATTTCGCCATTAAAGACAATAAAAACAGTGTCATCTTCATTGCTGATTGGCTGGCGGCCCGTAGAGAGATCGATAATACTTAAGCGACGGTGGGCAAGCCCCATGGGACCCTGCACAAAAAAACCCTCGTCATCTGGACCTCGGTGAGCGATGGCTCCCGCCATTTGTTTGAGCGTTTGAAGATGAGGACCTTCGGGATTAAATATACCGGCAATACCGCACATAGGGACCTATCGTGTTAAACGGATTGTCATCTGTCTGCACAAATAACAAAGTTTGCTTTGCCTGAAAAAGCTATCCACTATGCCCAAAAAGGCATAACATGTCAAGCAGATACCCAAGCCAGCCACCTGCTGCCAAACAAAATGACCTTTCATTCTCTTTCTAATTCCCAGCCCTAGGCCTTGCCGCTAAGTTTTACAGACAAGCCGAAATTAAACCGGAAAATCTTGACATTGTGGCAAATTTTACCCATAGTGTAGCCCTTCATAATTGGCATTTTATTTTTTTATAACACCTTGCCCTTGCCCGTGCTGCCACCATGCCCCAAGTTTTCGTTGATGGTCATGTCCATATTCATTCCAGCTTCAACCTCGAGCATCTTTTTACCTGTGCCAAAGGCAATTTCGATGCGGTAGAGGCAACAACTGGAGAAATTGAGAGCGCTCGTTTCCTGCTCCTCACCGAATCAACAGGCATGGATGTCTTTGCCACCTTGCAGCAAGAGGCCTCATCGCGGGGCCCCTCTACAAAGAAGCTCTATGTAGAAAAGACCGAAGAAGAAAATTCCTTGCGTGTTATTTTCTCTCATGGCACAGGTGTGTACCTTGTTGCCGGACGGCAGATTGTGACCAAAGAACGCCTGGAAGTGCTGGCCTTGGGCTGGCTGGGGCCTTATCCTGATGGCACTCCCATTGCACAGGTCTTAAATGACCTGGCAGCAAGGCCCTGCTTGACAGTTCTCCCCTGGGGAGTAGGCAAATGGTTTGGCAAGCGAGGCCAGCTTGTACAGGAGCTCGTCAGCACAGCTTCGCAGCAAGTTTTTTTCCTGGGCGACAATGCCAACCGGCCTTTTTTCTGGCCATTGCCAGCGCTATTTAAACTGGCTCAAGAGAAAAAAATCCGCAATATTCCCGGGAGTGATCCCCTGCCTTTTGCCGAACAGGAAGACAAAGTAGGCAGTTTCGGCTGCTCTCTTGCCGGAGATATAAATCCGCAAAAGCCATTTGCCTCCCTGCAAAACCTCATGATGGAACCAGGAACTGTGCTTCACCCATACGGCCGGCTCGAGGGTCTCACTCCTTTTTTGAAACATCAACTTCTCATGCAGTTGAAGAAAAAATAACCTTAGTATCAGCGCACGAGCCATGAAATATCTTGTTATTGCCCCTCAACCGTTTTTTACTCCGCGGGGCACTCCGTTCAGCGTGTATTACCGTACACTTATCAGCGCTGAGTTAGGAGCAGAAATTGATTTTCTTACCTATGGACAGGGGGAAGATGTGGATATCCCCGGGGTGCGTATTATCCGTACCCCAAAGCTGGCCTTTTTAGGTCCCGTGCGTATTGGCCCCTCATTTCTCAAGCTCGTCCATGATTTTTTTATCTTCTTCCGCATGCTTTTTTTGCTGATAAAAAACCGCTATGACATGGTGCATGCCCATGAAGAAGCGGTTTTCATGGCCCTTCCCCTAAAGCCCTTCTTTCGTTTTAAGCTGCTTTATGACATGCACTCAAGCCTGCCTCAGCAGTTGAGTAACTTCAACTTCAGCAGCAATAAAGTACTCCTTAAATCCTTTGAATGGTTGGAAAATAACAGTCTTGCCCACAGTGACGCCATTATTACTATCTGCCCGGACCTCTATGATTATGTCAATAAGGTCTTACCTGGCACGACAAAAAATTATCTGATTGAAAACTCGCTCCTTGAGCCAGTTCGGCAGATGGCAAAGAAAGACTGCGTACAAGATACTGGGGCTATACCAGAGCCAATTCCTGCAGATTTCAAGTATCGCATTGTCTATGCCGGTACCCTGGAAGCATATCAAGGTATAGAAATTCTTCTTGGCGCCATGCAGAAAGTGCTCATAAAAGAGCCTAACGCTGGCTGTATTATTGTCGGCGGCACCCCGGAACAGGTTGCCATGTTCCGAGACAATGCCAAAGACTTGGGTATTGAGAAGGGTCTTATGTTCACCGGTCGAGTGCCCCAGCAGGTGGCACGTTTCTACAGTGAACAAGCCACTGTGTTGGTCTCCCCCAGGAGCAGCGGCACCAATACGCCCTTAAAAATCTACGAGCAACTGGCCAGCGGCATTCCACTTGTTGCCACAGCCATCTATTCCCACACCCAGGTGCTCACTGACGAGATCGCCTTTCTCGTGCAAGCAGCTCCAGAGGATATGGCCAACGGCCTTTTGGACGCCATGCATAACACTGAAGAGGCGACTAAAAAGGCGCAACATGCGAAAGCACTTTATGACAAGGAATATGCCCGCCCCATCTATGTAGAAAAACTCCGCCGCGTTTTGGAGAGCGTGCAATAATGTGCGGCATTGCCGGATTCACTGATTTTGCTGGCCAGGCGAGCCCTGAAAACCAGAGGCGGCTTGAGACCATGGTTGCCACCCTGCTGCACCGCGGCCCGGACTCAGCTGGCATGGGGAATTACCAGGGGGTGTACATGGGAATGCGTCGCCTGGCCATAATTGACTTGGCCGGTGGCAAGCAACCCATTTACAACGAAGACGGTAGCATCTGGACGGTATACAATGGCGAAATCTATAATTTCCCGGAACTAAAAGAAGAGCTGCAGGCCTGTGGCCACCGTTTCAGCACCTCCTCGGATACAGAGATTATTGTCCATGCCTACGAAGAATGGGGGCGCGACTTTCCCGTGCGCTTAAATGGCATGTTTGCCATTGCCCTCCATGATAAAGCCACAAACACCTTTGCGCTGATTCGTGATCACCTGGGCATTAAGCCCCTTTATTACCATTTTTCGCAAAAGCAGCTTGTTTTTGGCTCGGAAATAAAGGCACTGCTCGCAAGTGGCCTCATTGAACGCCACCTTGATATCGCGGCCCTGGCCGATTTTCTCTCCTGGGAATATATCCCCGGCAAGGCTACCCTCTTTGCGGGGATAAAGAAGCTTCTGCCCGGTGAGGTGCTGTGGCTTGATCTGAAGAACCCTATCCTTGCGCCACGCACCTACTGGGATATCCCGCAGACTCCCGAAGAAGAGAGGCTCAGTGCCCCTGACTGGGTGGAAAGAATTCTGGCCCAGCTCCGTACCTCCACCAAAATGCAGATGATCAGCGACGTTCCCCTCGGTGCCTTTCTCTCCGGCGGGGTTGATTCATCGTTGCTTGCCGCCTGTATGGGCAGGGCTCAAACCTTCAGCATAGGCTTTGATGACCCCAGCTACAATGAGCTTGGCTGGGCAAGGAAGGTGGCGGCTTATCTGGGTATGGAGCATTGCGATGAGATCATCCGTCCAGATGTGGTCTCGCTCTTTGAGCACCTGATGCACTTTATGGATGATCCCATCGGGGATTTTTCCATCTTTCCCACCTATCTTGTCTCCCGCCTAGCCAGACGCCATGTCACGGTTGCCCTAAGTGGCGATGGCGGTGATGAACTCTTTGCCGGCTACGAAACCTACCTTGCTCAGGAAAAGGCCCGTCTCTATCAACGTCTGCCAGCCTGGCTGGGACAAGGAGTTTTCCCTGTCCTTGCTGACAAATTGCGGCCCGGGCCCAGTAAAAAAGGGCTTATCAATAAGGGAAAACGCTTTATTGAGGGAGCTGCCCTGCCCCCCGATCTTGCCCATGCCCGCTGGCGACTTTTTGTGACGGATGCCATGCGCAAAACCCTTTTCACGCCTGAGGCCGCTGCAGCAATACAGCAGCCTGTAAGTGAGCACATTGATGCCCTCTTTCAAAAGGCAGGCAAAAGAGAGCAACTAAACCGCAGCCTTTATGTTGACGTGCGCAGCTACCTTTGTGACAATATCCTCACCAAGGTGGACAGAATGTCCATGGCGGTAAGCCTGGAAACAAGGGTGCCCTATCTGGATAAAGACTTAGTTGAGCTCGCTTTCCGCATCCCCGGGCGTTTTAAACTTAATGGCAATCAGACAAAGGCCATCCTCAAAGAGACAGCGGCACGCCTGGTACCAAAAGAATGCGTCTACCGTCCAAAGGAAGGTTTTTCAATCCCTATAAAGCACTGGTTAAACAGTGAATTTAAACCACTCATCCATAACTTGCTCGATGAACGCGTCATTAAGGAGCAAGGCCTGTTTAATCCTCAAACCATTAGGCGGCTGAGAGAGGAACATGCCCGGGGATCGCACAATCACAGCCATGTCCTGTGGGCGCTTATCGTTTTTCACGATTGGGAAAAACGCTGGCTAGGCGCCTGAATAATTGAAACTCTATAGACTTTATGACTGCCATTAATCGTCAACCCCGTCTCGCCGCTGAAAAAGAATACGACCTCATTATTATTGGCGGGGGCATTTACGGTGTTTCCCTGGCCATGCAGGCCTCGGCAATGGGTTTAACCAACCTGCTTGTGGAACGAAAAGACTTTGGCTGGGGTACAACCTATAATCACCTCCGCACCATCCATGGGGGTCTACGCTACCTGCAAAATCTTGACTTGCCGCGTTTTTTTGAGTCTGTCTCTGAGCGCCACTGGTTTCTGGAAAATTTTCCTGGTTTGGCCAAGCCACTGCCCTGCCTGATGCCTCTCTATGGTAACGGCCCATATCGGCCTTCGGTGTTTCGAGTTGCCCTTGCCGCAAACGATATCTTATCGTTTAATCGCAACAAAGGAGTTGCAAGAGGCCAGGAACTCCCTGCAGGAAAAGTCCTTTCGCTAAAGGAGACCTGCTCTCTCTTTCCACTGGTCGATCAACAGGGCTTATTGGGCTCTGCCCTGTGGTATGACGGTGCAATGCCTTCTCCTCAGCTTCTGCTCATGGCTATGTTGGCTCGGGCCACGGCAATAAAGACCACTGCCCTAAACTATATGAATGCCACTCAGGTGTTGACCAAAGAGGGGCAGATATGCGGTCTTCGTTGTACTGATACGGAAAGCGGTGAAAATTATGTCTATCGCAGCAAAAAAATTGTGAATGCGGCCGGGCCGTCCTGCAGAGAGTTCGCTGCCACCTTTAGCAGTGATGATCCAGAACTTTTTCGCTACTCACTTGCCTGGAATGTGCTCTTTAAGCAGCCCGCCCTTTCGTCCCATTCCCTTGCCATAAAACCTAAACGTCCTGGGAGTCGCATGTACTTTGTGCATGGTTTTAATGGGCTCATTATGGGAGGAACTGTCCATTCCGCCTGGCCGGCCAACACGCCTCCTATACCTGAACAGGCTGCCATAGACGCCTACATAGGTGACCTTAACTTTGCTGTCCCTGGCTTAAATCTCAAAAAAAATGATATCCTCCATATCTATGCCGGTCTACTCCCGGCCCGTGAACAGGGTTCGGCCCAACTGGCAGTGCGGGAAATTATTCGTGACCATGGCGCCAGTGGCGGCCCCATTGGTGTCTACAGTGTCTCTGGCGTCAAGTTCACAACAGCTCGCCTGGTTGCTGAAAAGACCCTGAAGCTAATCTTTCCAGAAAAAACAGACCATAAATTGCCGAGTCAGGTAGCGGTGACGCAAATCATGAGCCAGACAGCAGAAGCTGGTTTTTTCCCGGCAAACTGGCAGCCAGAAGAAACATCCTCCGAGGCCATGGCGGCTTTGCAGTCTATTATTGCCAGCCAGTCTGTACTGCATTTGGATGATCTCCTGCTCAGACGCACAAGTCTTGGCGATGACCCCAGGCAGGCCCTGCAGTTGGCAAGCTCCTTAAGCCGACTTTTCCCTTGGGATGAAAGCCGCCAGCAAGAAGAGATACAGCGGGTGCGGGACTGTTTTCCCTGGTTGTTGCAAGCGGATGCGCAGTCCGCATAAAAAGACTACAAAAATAATCTTCACCTTTTCATCATAACACAAGAGTTCCCCATGAATGAGCAAGTCCCCTGGCAAATCCGTATGTTTCGCAAGACCTTGAAAAAACAGATCCGTCTTGCCAAACTAACTGAACTGTTAAGGCCCATAAATCCGGAAGAGCGCTGTCTGCTGGTCACCTGTGGTGACAACAATGGTGCTATGAATTACTTTTTGCGCGACCTGGGAGGAAAATGGTCTTGGGCGGAGCTGGAAACCCAGTCTCTAGCGGAAATGCGCCAACTTTTAGGGGAGGATGTCTTACACGGTTCCTTTCAACATCTTGATTACCCAGATGAGACCTTTGACCGGGTTGTCTCCATTGACTGTCTTGAGCATATTGCCGACCCGGTGGTCTTCACCCATGAATTGTACCGCATTACCAAAAAGGGCGGGCGGGCCATTATTACCATCCCTGGGGGTGACCAGAAAAAGCTGGCAAACCGTTTAAAAAACACCCTGGGCATGACCAAGGAAACCTATGGCCATGTCCGCGATGGCCTGACCTTGGCCGAATTGCAGCCCATTATGACGGAGGCTGGCTACGAGATTACCAAAAGGGTCACCTTTTCCAGACTCTTCACCGAGATGGTAGAACTGGCGATCAATGTGCTCTACGTTAAGGTGCTGGCAAAGAAATCAAAGGTTAAAGTAGAACAAGGAACCATTGCCCCGGCAACGGAAGACCAGCTCAAATCAGTGGACAAAACCTACCGTCTCTACTCCCTGGCCTATCCTTTTTTTAAGGCTATTTCCTCACTGGACACCCTTTTGGCAGGCACAGAAGGGTATGTCACCATGATGGAGGGAAAGCGTAATGACTGAAGAGAAAAACTCTATCCTGGTTACCGGGGCAGGCGGCTTTTTAGGCCACCACATGGCCAACTACCTGGTCGAATCCGGCTATGATGTCATTGGCATGGATGTGCATTTCCCAGCAGAGGCGGTTGATGGTAAACCCCGCCTTTTTACCGTCATTAAAGAGGATTTCAGACACTGGGATTGCACCAGGGAAGTACTTGCCAAAAGCAAGGCCGTCTACCATTTTGCCAGCGCCCACCTGCAGATCAGCCTTGATGAAAAAGAATACTGGGATATCAACGTACACGGTCTGCGTACCCTGGCGGAAGAGGCCCACAAGGCTGGCTGCAAACGTTTCATCCACATCAGCTCCGTTGGTACCTATGGTAAGCTTGCCCAGGTACCTGCCAATGAAGAGACGCCCTGCCATCCCCAGTCTATTTATGGGGAAACAAAGCTAGCCGGTGAAAAAGAACTGAGCGCCGTCTGCCAAGAGACAGGGCTCCCCTTTGTTATCCTGAGACCAGCTTGGATTTACGGCCCGGGATGCCCTCGCACCGCAAAACTGGCGCGTATGCTGAAAAAGGGTAGCTTTATCATGATTGGCAAAGGGGCAAACAAAAGGCACCCGATGTACATAAAGGATATGCTCACGGCCTTTCATAAGGCCTTGAACAGTGATAAAGCCCTGGGAGCCACTATGATTATTGGTGGCGATGAGATTATCACCACACGGCAACTGGTTGACACCTTTGCTAAGGCTATGCAGTTTCCTAGACCAAAGCTATCCCTGCCTTACCCGGTAGCCAAGCTGATGGCAATAACAGCAGAATCTCTCTTTGCCGTTATTGGTAAAGAACCCCCCGTTTCCCGACGTACGTTGGAATTTTTTGATACGGATAATGGTTTTGATATCAGCCGCTCAAAGTCGCTTCTCGACTTTACCCCGGCCTACACCTTCCAGCAAGGGATGGTGGATTACGCAGCTGATAACGCCACGACAAGGCCTTAAATAATAGACATTAGGAATTGCCTTTATTCAGGGTATTTTCGCAGAAACTGACCTGCTCCCTCACTGAAGTGTTGTGGCTTATCTGCTGGGTGATGGCTTTTATCGAATGCAGAACCGTGGAATGATCTCTGTTGTAAAGGCCGCCAATTTCAGCTAGGGAGTGCTCGGTAAACTTCCTTGTCAGATACATGGCCAATTGCCGAGGAAAGACTATAGCCCGTTTTCTGGAACGGGAACGCAGGTCATCTCTACTGACCTTAAAGCGGTTGCCAATAAAGCCGCAGATCGCTTCGGCAGAGAGCTCAGTGACAGCGGCAATGCCCCCCAGACTGCGTAACACCTCCCGTACCATCTCCATATCAGGCGCACAGTGCAAAAGACAGGACTTTGCCTTAATCCCCATAACAGCGCTTTCCATACGCCGAATATCTCCCTCTAGCCCTTCAGCCAGATATTCGGCGAGGTTATTTTCCGCTACAAGTCCTTGTGCTGCCATTTTATGTTGGATGATACGAACACGGGTATCGAAATCCGGAGCCTCTATGCTGGCCAGTAAGCCAGAGCGCATGCGGCTACACACATCTGTATCCAAATCCTTAATTTTATCTGGGCCCATGGCAGAGGTTAAAATAACGCGACGACCGGTTTTGAGCAGGTAATCAAGCACGTTATTAAACTCTTCCTGGGTCTTGGTGCGGCCGGAAAGGGTGTGTACGTCTTCGAGCAACAGTATGTCGCAATCGCCGATATATTTTTGAGAAAACTGCTCCATTGTATTTGAGCGAATCCCTTTTACCATTTCAGCACTGAACTGTTGGGCGGTTAAGTACTGCAAACGAGTTGATGGTGCTGTCCTCAGGATCTTGTGGACTACGGCCTGTGTCAGGTGGCTCTTACCCAAACCGGTGCCACTGTCCATAAAAAGGCACCTGCCAAAGGTATAATCACCCTTAGCTAAGGCTTCACAGGCCGAATGGGCCAGTCTGTTCGATTCTCCCACCATGAACTGCTCAAAGGTAAAGGCCGGGTGCAGGGAACGCAGACGCATGTTCCTTCGAGGTGCACCAGGTAGACGCATCTGACCCAGAGAGCCCTTTGCTGTCATCTCATAACTCTCATCCTCCACAGTACTGGCTGCTACCTGTAAACAAACAGTGCCACTTCCACCCAGTTCAAGGCTTTTCTGCTTGATCAGACCAAGATAGCGTTCTTCGACCCAGGCACAGAAAAAACGATCCGGTCCAGCCAGTGTCACCCCCTCCCTGTTTTGCGCCAAGCAGGATATGGGCTGAATCCACAGCTCAAATTCGCTTTTTGAGAGGAGTGATGCCATTGAGGTTTTAATGGAGTCCCACAACATGGAAGAAGACCTTTCACTATAAAGTTTGATTCTCAGGGTGCAGTCCAACCCAAACGTGTAGGGAGCATATAGCAAAAAATAAAGATCGGATCAAAATGGAATATTCACGATTTTGCCACACAACCGCAAAAGAGGAGTCAACAAACGTAACCCATTAATAATTTGATGCTATTTTTTCACTTCGCCCTTAACTTGCTGATATATAACCATCTCCTTAAAGGGTCTATGGGAACAACGACAGATCGGATGGATACAGCCATGCCCACAGCTTATCCACAAGTTATCCACAATAAGAAAACTTAACGATGCTTAATATTCCTCTAGAATAATCAAAAATGCTCACTCTTTTAGCTTAGCTATAGAGGATGGCCTCTATATGTTCCTCTATCCATACTTTCCTGTATTCACCGGGGCAAAAAAAAATCTTCCCTTTTTCCCCTCCCGTTCCTACTCAAAAAGGAAAAACGGGGTGGCTAGATTAAGGAAGAGATTGAATGCCTTTGTGCGGGAAGCGTTGTGGTCCTCATTGCACCAGTTAGCCAGCAACTGGGCCGTCTGTGCCATGGTTTCAGGCTCGTAGTGCGCTGGCGTGGTGAATTCTTCCACATTGGTAGTGTGATCAACGCCAGAAACGGTGACAGCCAGGCAAGGCCAGCTGACCCTTTGCACATATTCACGTAAAAATACCTGATCAGGGATTGGCTCTCTGCCACCATCAACAAAAAGAACTGGCTTATGGGATTGGGACTGCAAACTAGGCAACAGGCGCACCATGTCTCGTTTCAGAATGTCTTGCTGCCAGTGGAGCTGGCTGTACCATGGTGGAAAGCCAGCCTTACCATAGATCTCTTGCCTTGTTTGCAAAGCCCAGTTCCAAAAAAAGGCGAGGTCCGAAGGATTATGGAAACGTTCCCATACCCTTCTGGGCGGTCCAAGAAGGATAATATTTGCCACATCTGGATGGCGTAGACCGACGTGCAGGGCAGGATCCGCGCCCATGGAGTGACCAATTACATTGATGTTTCCATTCTCTTTATTCATCTTGCTCAGATATGAGAGGGCAACTTCGGTTTCGCTCTCTAAATCGTACCTAGAAAATAGAGCTGAGGCAAAGGGGTCACCCGACCTCCCGAACCCCGCAAAATCGATGGTCATAACCCGGTAATTTTGTTCGCTTAAGGCGGCCGCCAGCAAGGTATAAAAAGGATAAGACTGTCCCTGCGGATAATTCCCATGCAAAAGCAAGATGCTCCCCTTCACCTTTCCTCTTTGCTGGGGCTCATATAAATAGGCAAAGATGCGGAGCAGATCAGGTCTTTGCAGTTGAATCTCCTGGGCAGTGCTTGGCCCCTCTGGCAGGAGAATGGTTTCAGTCGGGTTTGGCGCTATCACTGTCTGATGGCGTCCGTTTTCAGCCCAGAGTATAATTAAAAAAAATGCCCAAAAAATACAGCTGGCCCCGATAAAAAGAAAATGCAAGGTATTTTTTTTCACCACAACCCGCTCACCTTTTCCCCGCCTGCCACCCCAAAGGAAAAGAGCGCAGAGTGGGTAAAGGAGTAGGGTATACGAAAGCCAGGCTTTGGCGTTCAGCACTGCCAAAAGGAATTTAAGTCGGGAAAAAGACAAAAGAAGCTGCGGATCTGTACCCTGGGCTATAAATACCTCCTGGCCATTCTCATTGGTTAATAACGTTTGCGAGTGTGGCTTGGGAATAAGGGCAGGCATCTCTTTCAACGGAAAGCCTTGCTCATCCAATAAAGCACAGCGGCGTACACCTATTTTTTCTGCAGGTGGGTTAAAGTCAAATCGCAACTGCCGAAGAAATCGACTGTTTGGAAGATTGAAGCGTACCAATTGCCAGATTGGGGCTGCGTAAGCATACGAGGTTGCCACATTCTGCCCATTAAATCCTGACCCCTTATCGACATAGAGAGCGAGAGGCGTCTCCTGGGGCGTTAAGACCTCACATTCCACTCCATATTTTCGAGAGGAAAAACCGTTCCATGCCATGACACAGATGATGAGAGAAAAAGAGAGAAGAAAAGCGAGGATTGCCAGTTTCTGCGACATAATGACTTCGTCTTGTATGAGGGAAAAAAATTTGACTGCGTTATAAATCCAGCTATCCCAAGAGCCATGCCTGAAACTTGGGGATTGCAATTCCCTTATCAATAAGCAACTGCTGGTTATACCAGGGATCGCCCTGCGCCAAACGATCATGCCAACGGCTCTGAAAAAGACGCCTGTCTGCATTGGCAGCCGCAAGAATGGCCTCACCTGGCGGAGGAATTTGCGGCAGTTGTGCCGTCGCATGGGGCGTATAGGCAAGGTGAAAACCTCCTTCCCGCAAGCGAAAACACAGGTCAAGATGGGCAAAGGTAAGGGTCTGAAAACTCGGATCATAACCTTTAAAATCAAGAAATACCTGTCTTCGCATTAAAGAGAAGTCCCCCCGGAGGGCCCAGGAATACTGCGCGCAGTGGAAACGATTATGCTGTACGGATGCGGAACTGATAAAACTTGCATAATACAAGGGAGAGGCATTGTTGATATCAGGCAAGGAACCTCGGTGGCCATGCGAATGGGTTTCCTCCTCCACCCAGCCACCCGCAAGGCCAATTTCCTGCTCTTGCCCATACTCGATAAGTGCAGGCAGCGATCCCTGCTTAAACTGGCACAACCCTGCTGATAGAAAAAGCAGGTATTCAGCCTCCGCCTCTCTGATGGCCCAATTAATGGCACATGTTTCTGCACCAGCTTTCGCGCCCGTAGAGGTAATCCACGTTACATCCTGCCAGCGCACAGCCAGTTCATTTTCTAAAGAAGACAAATTGCCATGGCGCTGCCCATGCATGTAGACAAGAAGCCGACCTGGTCTAACAATCTTTCTTTGGCTCCGATAAAAAAACCGAAGGTCTGTGCGCCTGGCCTGGGCATGTATTTCCTCGCGATCAAGCGCTGCCTGCAGGGCCAGCCTTCCAGCCTCTGCCGCATAGTCTTTTTGCTCATGGTGGATACTCGTTGAGGTGGCATGGGCACGCCAGTGATATAGTACCTGAGGGATATGGACGAGCTTGAGCCCAGGTCTACTCAATTTCAGCGCCAAATCATAATCCTGGGCGCCATCACAGGCAGAATCGAGGCCGCCGCAATCCCAAAACAGCTGTCTCCTCGTCACAAAAAAGTGCATGAGGTGGTTATGGGTAAAAAGCAGCTCCCGATTAAACGCTGTCTTATAGATAGTATCCAGGTACCTGCTCTCCAGATTGATTAAATCTTCATCGCTATAGAGGACATCAGGATGTTGTTCATTGATTACCCGTGCTACTTGATAGAGGGCATCAGATGTAAGTTCATCGTCATGGTCTAAAAAAGCTAAAAATTCGCCCGCTGCCAGTTTGGCGGCAGCATTGGTAGCCGCCGAAATACCGCAATTTTTCTCTAGGAATGCGACCTTTATACGCGGGTCATGGGCAGCATACCCTGCAAGTTGTGAGCGAATATGTGGAGCACTACTACCATCATCAACGAGGCAGAGCTCCCAATGGGGATAGGCTTGGCACAGAACCGACTGCACGCAGCGCCACAGAATTTTTTCGTCTGTATTATAGACTGGGGTCAAGAGACTAATGCGGGGTTTTTCAGAGAGCTCAGCCACCTCGCGGCAAGGATAGAGTCCTTTTCTGAGGCCAATGTGCAGGTAATGGGCCAGCGGGCTGGCAGGAAGGGCCTCTTTGTCATCCAGATGAGAAGCATAAAAAAGAGGGTCAAAAAGGGAATTTGGCCTATACCCCTGAGCTTCCCCTTCTGCCACGTATTGAAAAAAACTTGCCAGCAAAGTGGTGTCAATGCTGAGATATCTGTCTCTGTAGTGGGCTGCATCAAAAAGGGGATTTGGCCTGCACCCCTCTTCTGCTCCGTGGTGCACATAGTGCTCAATAGCAATGGGCCAGTCCCTGGCTGCCGTCGGGTTTGCCTTAGCATAGTAAACTGCGTCAAAGAGGGGACAAAACGGATTGACTGCCAGCTCATATGCCTTTTCCAGGCAGTAGGCGAAGGGTGTCTCCCCTTTCTTGAGAGGGAAAGGGAGGAGTTTTTCATAGAGTCCCTGGTCAAAAAAAGGGCTGACTGCTGGATGTTCCTGCCAGTTG
>RRZT011816935.1_pt1 | contig 24348 bp, 7 predicted proteins | sample 2165551 | NCBI WGS metagenome assembly RRZT01 (sample SAMN10456910, study PRJNA506462) | wastewater metagenome | biome: wastewater; feature: sludge; material: wastewater sludge; isolation source: wastewater sludge with Escherichia coli K12::gfp cells carrying plasmid... | place: USA: Moscow, Idaho ... | reverse complement strand
AGCTGGTTTCCCCCGCATTTATGACTTGGCTTTGCAGCTCATCTCCCACATGGATGGCCGCGTCGACAAGGAAAACCTTATCCAGTTTGTCGCTGCCTACCAGACCGTTGAGCCGTTAAAGCTAGGTGAGTTATGGGCATTTCCGATCATGTTGCAATTGGCGCTATTAGAGAATATTCGCCGCGCTGCATTACGTATTGCCCGTCGACGTGAAGAACTCAATGCAGCCATCATCTGGGCAGATCGGATGCTTGCAGCCGCTGAAAGGGAACCGAAACAACTTATTCAGCTGCTGTCGGAGTTTGCTAATGCCGACGTGCCTTTGACTGCACCTTTTGTGGAGGAATTTTATGCCCGGCTGCAGGCTCAAGGATCAGCAATGGCATTCGTTCAAACTTGGGTTGAGCAAAAATTGCTGGAGCAGGGAATAACGGCAGCCCAATTGTCAGAAGCATCTGGTCGAACTGGTGCCGCCAATCAAATTTCCATTGCCAATAGTATCGGGAGTTTGCGTTTTATCAGCACCATGGACTGGAGGAATTTCGTCGAGTCGCTGAGTATTGTCGAAGAAACTTTGCGGGCAGATCCAGCGGGAATGCATGCTTTGCAAGATTTTGCCACGCGCGATCGCTATCGGCATGTCATTGAGGATGTGGCGAGAAGAAGTTCGTATAGTGAATTGGCGGTAACCCGTGAAGTCATTGCTTTGGCACAGACCGCAGCTGAACAATTGGGTGTTCACAATCGTACAGCGCATGTTGGATATTATCTGATTGATCAGGGCCGGCCAATATTGGAAAGTAAAGTCGGTTTCAAAATACCGTGGAAATTAAAAATCAGCCGCGCCAGTCAGCATCTCAACCTGATTCTTTATCTTGGCCCGATCCTGATGCTTACCGCATTGGCGGCATCGGTTGCTCTTTTATCATTCGAAAGCCTTAATCCGGGTGATTGGCGCTTCTGGTTTTTTGCGATTGTTGGCATCATAGGCGCCTCGGCGTTGGCAGTTTCACTGATTAATCTGCTGGTCACGTTGTGCTTGCCTCCACGTATCTTACCGCGACTGGATTTCTCGCAGGGAATCCCGGCGGTTCACCGCACCATGGTTGTGGTTCCAACTTTACTGAGTAAACCGCAGGATGTTGATGAGCTGCTTGGCGCTTTAGAGATCCGCTATCTTGGTAATCGTGATCCCAATTTGTACTTTGCTCTGCTAACAGATTTTCGTGATGCACTGGAATGTACGCAACCAGAGGATGATGCGTTATTGGCTCATGCACGGGCTGCGGTCGAGGCGCTTAACGTTACCTATCAAGACGATCGGTCATGCATTTTCTATTTGTTTCACCGGCCACGCGTATGGAATCCACATGAACAGGTGTGGATGGGATACGAACGCAAACGCGGCAAACTAGAACAGTTCAATGCCTTGCTGCGCGACGGGGAAAAAACAATGTTTTCGGATATGGTTGGAGAGATGTCTATTCTCTCGTCCATCCAATATGTCATCACCCTTGACACCGACACACAACTTCCCCGCGATGCAGCGCGTACTTTGATCGGTAACATGGCCCACCCGCTCAATCGGCCGATATACGATGCTGACCAACGCCGCATTGTCGAAGGCTATGCAATTCTGCAGCCGCGCGTCTCAATCAGCCTAACCAGTGCAAGTCAAACGCGATTTACTAAATTATTCGCGGGCGAATCGGGTATTGATCCCTATTCGCGCGAAATATCCGATGTCTATCAAGATATTTTCGGCGAAGGATCATTCATTGGTAAGGGCATTTACGATGTAGATGCCTTTCGTCAGGCCGTTGATGGATGTTTTCCCGAGAATCTTATTCTCAGTCACGATTTGCTGGAAAGTGGATATGCGCGTTGTGCACTGGTGACCGATGTCGACCTCATTGAAGAGCATCCGGCTAGTTACGTCATAGAGGCTAGTCGACGACACCGCTGGATACGCGGTGATTGGCAGCTTGCGAGTTGGTTGCTTCCACGTGTTCCCGGACCACCTGACTCCAATGGGTCGAAAGAAAGACGCCGACCAAATCCACTCAACTCTTTGTTAATGTGGAAAATATTTGACAATCTTCGACGTAGCCTCGTGGCGCTGTCGCTACTGGCATTATTGGTAGGGGGGTGGTTATTCGGCCCAGGGCCAGCTTGGTTCTGGATTTTGCTGGTCGTTAGCGTGGTGTTCTTGCCCGGCTTAGTGGGAAGCGTGATCGAATTAATCCGTAAACCGGAAGATCGTGACTGGCTGGTGCACTTTAGTCTGACCAGCAAGTCAGCCGGTCGCCATATTGCACTGTCGTTACTGACGCTGATTTTATTGCCCTATGACGCGCTAATTAGCCTGAGTGCCATTATGTACTCGGGTTTTCGCATGTTATTTACGCGACGTAGCTTGATGCTGTGGCATCTACCATCCTATGCACGTCGCAATGCATGCCACACATTGGCCGATTTTGTAAAGGAGATGTGGATCGGACCTGTTTTGTCAGTGTTGCTGATCCTGCTGTTAGAAAGTAAACAATTATCGGAATTGCTGTTTTGTGCACTTATATTGCTTGTATGGTTCTTGTCCCCTATTGTCGGTTGGTGGATCAGTAAACCACTGGTATCCCCGTTACCCCAACTGACGATGGATCAACGTGTATTCCTGCGTAAATCGGCGCGGCGAACATGGCGTTACTTCGCGCAGTTTGTCGGTCCAAAGGATAATTGGCTGCCGCCGGACAATTTTCAGGAATACCCGACTGAAATCATTGCCACACGCACATCACCCACGAATATCGGTATGGCTTTGCTGGCTGATTTGGCTGCCTATGATTTTGGTTACATCTCCGCTGGTGAGTTTTTGTGTCGAATTCAAAACACACTGGACACGATGGAAAAGCTGGAACGCTACCTTGGCCACTTTTACAACTGGTACGACACGCGAACACTGAAACCGCTACACCCACAATACGTATCTTCAGTGGACAGTGGAAATCTTGCCGGTAGCTTGCTCACCTTACAAGCTGGATTAATCGAATTGAAAGATCAACCGATTCTGTCAACCAATACTTTTCAAGGGTTGCAGGATACTTTGCGAGTACTTGCCGAACACGTGCCAAAATTACTTGCTTCGGAAATGGCAAAGAAAATTAAGGATCTAGAGCACAATCTGAACATGCTCACATTGGACGAATCTGTACAAACGTTGGTGATCGCCGATAGTTTTTTGGTTGAGTTGCAGCGTATTGGTAAGGAGATGATTGCTTGTCTGCCCACAGATATCGATATCGACGGCGAACTGTATTATTGGGCGCAGACATTTGTTCTGCAAATCAGCGCATTTCAAGAGGACCTTAGATATCTGGTATCCGAACCACAACACTTAAATAATATTCCGACTCTCGCTGAATTGGCATCTGCAGGAACGGAACCGAGAGTGTCAACTAGGAGTGCGCAGGAGCGGATTAAAACGATCAATGCTCTGGTGGATCGTTGCCGCCAATTTGCAATAATGGATTTTGAATTTCTCTACGATACAGCGCGTGACTTGCTGGTTATCGGTTATGACGTAGGCGAGCGACGCCGAGATCAGTCATGCTATGATTTGCTGGCATCCGAAGCGCGTCTGGCAAGCTTTCTACTGATTGCGCAGGGAAAAATTCCTCAAAAGCATTGGTTTGCACTTGGTCGGCTTTTGACCAGCCATGGCGGAGACGTAAGTCTGATTTCGTGGAGCGGTTCGATGTTCGAATACCTCATGCCGCGCTTGATTATGCCAAGTTACGAAAACACCTTATTGGAACAAACATGCAAAGCTGCAGTGTTGCGCCAAGTCGAATACGGTCGGCAACGCGATGTTCCTTGGGGTATTTCTGAATCTTGTTATAACGCCACCGATATAAACCAAATCTATCAATACCGGGCATTCGGAGTGCCAGGACTCGGTTTCAAGCGTGGGTTGGGAGACGATCTGGTCATTGCGCCCTACGCCAGCGCACTGGCGCTGACGGTGATGCCGCATGAATCATGTCATAATTTACAAACACTGGTCGCCAACGGTTTGCTCGGTGCGTATGGGTTCTATGAAGCTGTCGATTATACGCCAGCACGTGTGCCGCGTGGTAAGATCAGTGTCATTGTGCGTACCTTCATGGCGCATCATCAGGGGATGAGCTTGCTGGCTTTTGAGCATATATTGCTTAATCAACCGATGCAGCGCCGTTTTATGTCGGACCCGCTTATTCAGGCGACGAAATTGTTGCTGCAGGAACGTATACCGAAAAAAGGGGCAACATTGCATCCACACGCGGCGGAAGTCAATGCCGCTGCGCGCCCGGCAGTTGCAGAAGCCGGCGAGATCATGCGTGTATTCACCGATCCGAACACACTGATACCGGAAGTGCATCTGCTATCCAACGGACAGTACCACGTGATGGCAACTCATGCCGGAGGCGGTTACAGTCGCTGGCGCGATCTTGCTGTCACCCGCTGGCGCGAAGATGCCACTTCTGATGGTTGGGGCACCTTCATTTACTTGCGAGACCGTGATTCCGGGCATTATTGGTCCACTGCATATCAGCCTACTTTGTGCAAGGCCGATCACTATGAAGCGATTTTTGTCCAAGCACGTGCGGAATACCGTCGCCGCGATCGGTCGATAGAAACGCACACCGAGATCTGCGTTTCACCTGAAGACAATGTCGAGATTCGCCGTGTTACACTCACTAATCAGTCTCCCCGCATCCGTCATATTGAAGTAACCAGTTATGCAGAAGTGGTGTTGGCGCCGTTGAATTCCGATTTGGCTCATCGTAGTTTCAGTAATTTGTTCGTGCAAACGGAAATTGTTCACGATCGGCAGGCGATCCTCTGCACACGGCGTCGCCGCACGATGGAAGAAGAGACACCATGGATGTTTCATCTGTTAGCGGCTCCGGGTGCAGTGATTGATGAACCTTCCTATGAAACGGATCGAGTTCAATTCATCGGGCGGGGACGAACGCCGGCAAATCCTGTGATGTTAGATACCGGAAATCATATATCAACTTTGTCGAACACGGATGGTTCGGTGCTTGATCCGATCGTGGCAATCCGTCGCACTATCACATTATTGCCAGATGAATCAGCCACGGTGCAAATCATCTCCGGAATCGCCAGCACGCGCGAAGCGGCCTTGGGGTTGTTGGAAAACTATTGTGACCGGCACTTTGTGGAACGTGCCTTTGAAATGGCGTGGTTTCAAAGTCAGGAAGTGCTACGTCATCTCAATATCACTGAAGCCGATGCTCAAATCTATGGTCGTCTTGCCAGCTCCGTCATATTCAGCAACGCTTTGCGTCGCGCTGCTCCCAGCGTTATTGTGCGCAACCAACTGGGTCAATCCGGGCTTTGGCGTTTTGCCATCTCGGGTGATTTGCCAATTATACTGATACGAATCGGAAACCTGAATCGTATCGATCTGATAAAACAAGCGATTCAGGCCCATGCCTATTGGCGAATGAAGGGTTTGTCTGCTGATCTGGTAATCGTAAACGAGGATTTCTCAGGCTATAGAGCAGATTTGCATGATCAGATCATAGGATTGATTAATGCAGGGGCTGACGCGCAAATAATCGAGAAGCCAGGAGGCGTTTTTGTACGACGTGTCGAAGAACTTTCCGAAGATGAGAGGGTCTTGCTCCAAACGGTCGCGCGCATCGTGTTTAGCGATACAGCCGAAACATTGATCGAGCCATTGGAACATCGCATATCGTCTGAACGTAGTTCTGATCTCCTTGAGCCCCGGTTGCTGCTGCCGGTCTCTGAACTAGTCAGTCCATTAGCAACGCGTGAGCAGATTTTCTACAATGGCTTGGGAGGATTTACGCCCGATGGGCGCGAGTATGTCATTACTCTAGAACCAGGCAAAAATACGCCTGCGCCGTGGGCCAATGTAATCGCCAGTCCGTATATCGGCACGGTTGTTAGTGAGTGTGGTAGTGCGTATACCTGGGTGGACAATGCACATGAATTCCGATTGACTACTTGGCATAATGATCCATTGAGTGACAGTAGTGGTGAGATGTTCTACATCCGAGATGAAGATACAGGAATTTTCTGGTCGCCAACACCATTGCCAACCCGTGGTCAATCCGGATATGTGTGCCGCCATGGGTTTGGGTATAGCGTGTTCGAACATTACCAGGCTGGAATCTCTTCGGAACTGCATACCTATGTAGCCATGGACGCGCCAGTGAAATTCGTGCTGATCAAGCTGCACAACCATTCCAAGCACACAAGGCGATTGTCATTGACCGGCTACTGGGAATTGGTGCTTGGTGAATGGCGTCACACCAATCAGATGCACATAGTGACTGAGATGGATCCACACAGTGGAGCGCTGTTTGCTCGCAATGCTTATGGTCGCGAATATGCCAAGCGAGTCGTCTTTGTAAAAGTGAGCGAACAAGAGCGCTCAGTAACTGGGAATCGTACCGAGTTCATCGGTCGCAATGGCTCACTATCCAACCCAGCATCGATGCGGCGCAAGCGCTTGTCAGGAAAGATCGGGGCTGGCCTCGATCCGTGCGCAGCTATCCAAACACATCTCGAACTGGCTGAAGGACAAGATCGCGAAATCGTATTTATATTCGGCGCAGCTCACAGTGTCGATGAAGCGCATCAGTTTATTCAGCAATATGGTGGACTCTCAGGCGCCCGGCAAGCATTGGAAGCGGTATGGGGGTATTGGAACCACACATTGGGCGCGGTGTATGTGGAAACACCAGATCCCGCTTTGAACGTATTAACCAATGGTTGGCTTATCTATCAAACACTATCTTGCCGATTCTGGGGTCGTAGCGGATATTATCAGTCCGGTGGTGCCTACGGTTTCCGTGACCAATTGCAAGACACCATGGCACTAATCCATGCGACACCTTGGTTAGCTCGTGAGCAAATAATCCGCTGCGCCGAACGGCAATTTCTCCAAGGTGACGTGCAACACTGGTGGCATCCACCTAACGGACAAGGTGTGCGTACTCATTTTTCCGATGACTATCTGTGGCTGCCATATGCTACCTGCCGTTATGTGCTGGCGACTGGCGATATCGGCGTGCTTGATGAGTCGATTCACTTCCTGGAAGGGCGCGAGTTATATTCGGAAGAGGAAGCTTACTACGACCAGCCGCAACGCTCCCTGGAAGAGGCAAGTCTCTATGAACATTGCGTCCGTGCCGTTAAACATAGTTTGCGCTTTGGCGATCATCATTTGCCGTTGATGGGGTGTGGCGATTGGAACGATGGCATGAATCTTGTCGGCCGTAACGGCAAGGGCGAGAGCGTTTGGCTAGCATGGTTTTTGTACGCGAACCTTCAAATGTTTGCCAACTTGGCACAGAGCCGGGGAGACGAAGCTTTTGCCAATATTTGTGAGCAACAGGCTGCACGGTTGTGCGAGCATATCGAAGCCCATGCCTGGGACGGCAAATGGTATCGGCGGGCCTATTTCGATGACGGCACACCTTTGGGCTCGTCCAGTAATGATGAGTGTAAAATTGATTCGATCAGCCAGAGTTGGTCAGTCATTTCCGGGGGTGGAGATCCTGCACGCGCAAGCCAAGCGATGGCTGCGGTAGACAAATACTTGATACGGCGCGATACGCAGTTGATCCAATTGTTCGATCCACCCTTCGATAAATCAAAACTTGAGCCTGGATATATCAAAGGCTACGTACCAGGCATTCGTGAGAACGGCGGCCAATATACCCATGCTGCTATTTGGTCCGCAATGGCGTTTGCCATGTTAGGTGACCGGAAGCGTACCTGGGAATTGTTTACCATGCTCAATCCTATCAATCACGGTCGAACACCCGAGGAAGTCGAGCGCTACAAGGTTGAGCCATACGTCATGTGTGCGGATATCTATGGTGTAGCGCCACACATTGGTCAAGGTGGTTGGACCTGGTATACTGGGGCAGCGGGTTGGATGTATCGACTAACCGTGGAAACGATTCTGGGTCTACAGCTGGAAGCAGACCATCTACGCATAACACCGTGTATCCCGACTCATTGGAGCGGGTACATTATCCACTATCGCTTCCGCGAGACTTTCTACCACATCACTGTCAAATGCAACGATGAGAAGCCAGGTCATGAGATCCATGTAACATTAGACGGCATCGCGATCAATAACTTAGTTACCGATGACAAAGGGCGATCACAATGTATGATTCCACTTGTAGACGATCACCGTGATCACTACGTTGAGGCGCACTTAAGTTAAAGATCAATAGGATTCCTCTCTACTTTTTTGGTATGCGTTCAACAATGCCCCTTTCCAGAGTATTGCGATAATTGATTGGAAGTGTTGAAATAGAATGATCAAAAAACGCTCATGACGATAAATTAAATCTTGCCTGTCCAATAGGTTGCTCATCTTGTGTTAACTGAGCGCTGTTGACATTCGGAATAATCAATGGAGTTTCTTCGTGAGAAGTAAACAAGCCAATTACGACATCAACTTCAGCTATAGACACCGTTATCCTGGAAATAGCATTATTGTTTTTTATTGGATACTTGTATGCATTTTACAAGAAATTAATGGTTTTCCCAATCGCGCTAATGATCAGAGCCATCGAAATAGCACCTGGATCGGGTGTGCCGAGACTTTGCTCCGCATGAGGACGCGCGCGGCCAATTTTAGGCAGAAGATGCTTGGTGGATTGAGCTGCTCCATTTGCAATATCGGCTGCAACGGCCCAAGAATCGGCAATCGAAAGCCCTTGTGATGCCGCTGCAGCAAGCGCTGATGAGAATGGAAATAGAACATCAACAAGCGTCTTGTCGCCTAACTGTGCTTTCCCAAGATTGGTTACATCGCGAAGCGCCGAAGCAATGCCGACAGCAACTGTTGATGCTTGGGGTGTGGCCTCATCACCCAGAGCATTGCCTAGATTGCGGAGGATAACACCCCATAGGACGCCAGATGTGCCGCCAGCTCGATCCGACCAAGCGTCGCCAGCAACTGTAAGAAGTGTTCCAGCACCTGCTTTGGCATCAAGCGCTTCTTTTGCCGCTACAACCGCTGCGGTGATTCCACGCTGCATACCTAAGCCGTGATCGCCATCTCCAGCAATAGCATCCAATCTTCCAAGTTCCTCGCTCTTTTCGGTAATCACTTTGCAAGCGGCCTTAAGCGCCACAAAAACTATTGCTGCAGCGGATTGTGAGTCCATAGAGCCAATTTCTAATGGAGATTTTTCTTTGATTTGACTGGCTGAGGGCGTGTCTATATTGGAACGAACGATATTACCCTTATGGAATGTGGGCGTGTCTGCTGCCGCAATCCAGGTTTTCTCAAGCTCATCGTTCATCCAGAATAACGTAAGTGAGATGCCTGCCATGTCAAAGCTTGTGATTAATTCATCCACTATGGGATCAATGATGGTCAATCCGCGCTCGAATAGCAAGCGATCAACCCGGCGATAGACCACAAATAATTCTTCGTATTTCACAGAACCAAGGCCGTTAAGTATCACGCCGATACGTGCGCTATCACCATTGACGATGGTTGAAGGAGTTTCAGTGAGCAGCTTGTCGACCAACATTTCTGCCAGACCATCGGCAGTTGGCGCATCGATACGATAGAGACCGGGTTCACCATGAATCCCCATACCAACTTCCATCTTTCCATTTGCAACTTCGAACAGTGGCTTATTGGCACCAGGCAGAGTGCAACCAGAAAATGCCACGCCGAGTGTTCGTACGCGATCATTGGCATCAGTTGCGATGCGAAAAACATCATCAAGCGATTTCCCAGAATCTGCGGCAACAGCAGCAGCCTTGAAAACCGGGAAAGTTCCGGCAATACCGCGGCGTTTATGTTTTTCAGTCAAAGGTGCAGAAGCAATGTCATCGGTTACGATGACTGTCCTGACGTCAATACCTATCGCGCGAAGCTGTTCCTGCGCTTGATTGAAATTAAGTACATCTCCAGCATAATTGCCGTAGCAAAATAAAATGCCGCCACCTGCATCCACAGCCTGTGCCACATTGCAAATCTGTTGTGCCGATGGCGCTGCAAAGACGTTCCCCATGGCTGCGCCGTGTGCCAATCCCGAGCCAACAAACCCACCAAACGCCGGATAATGTCCAGAACCGCCGCCAATAACAAGTACGACTTGACCTGGTTGAGCCTTATGCTTCCGAATCACGCCACCATCAACCAGGTGTATTAGATTGCGGTGTGCCGCAACATATCCATTAATCAGCTCATCTACAAAATTTTCTGGATTATTGAACAGATAAGTCATAGTTTGGTTGTAATCTACTGCTGATTCTAGATTTATCTCGGCAAGTATGCATGGTGTTTAATTATTTCCACTATATCCCATTGTCTGCTTCTCTATTCCAAACACAGATTCGCAGCATGATTTATACAGATACAGAATCCGCCTAATCGTCTTGCTTTAACAACGAAAAAATTGCTGCCGACGACCTCACTCATCTTTCGCATATAAAGTACTCAGATAAGTTTTGATACTTGTCAATTGCGCATCAAATGCTGTAAAGAATACAGCTAGTGTTTCTGCATCGCTGTTTTTACCTGCGTGCTCCATTTGTGCGCATAATTCACCTAGTGCAAGTGCACCGACAGAACGTGCCGACGATTTGAGTTTGTGCGCCAATGAACCGACTGTTGTTAATTGGCCAGCTTGATAAGCGGCATGGAGCTCCGACGCAATTTTTTCCGCGCTGACGCGAAATTCCAGCAACATTTCCTTAATCATTACTGGATCATCTCCAACCAGTTCTTCGAGAACATGGATATTGAGCGGTGTTTCGGCTAACTCGGATTTGGCTTTGCTGTTGGATAAATCAGGTCGAGAGGCAGATTTGATAGCTTCAATTGATTGCTGATTGGGTAGATATTTTTCAAGTATCGAACGCAGATCGTCAAGCTGAACCGGTTTGCTCAGATAATCATCCATTCCAGCTTGCAGGCAACGTTCCTTTTCACCTTTTAGCGCATTCGCTGTCAAGGCAACAATAGGAATATGTTTCTGATCAGTCTCTACTGCTCTAATATCTTTTGTCAGCTCGAATCCATCCATTTCAGGCATATGTAAATCAGTCAATAACAAATTATAATCGCCACTTTGCCAACGTTTCAATGCTTCTCTACCATCGCTGGCAATGTCTGCCGCATATCCCAGCAGATTGAGTTGCTGGCGAATTACTTTCTGATTAATATCGTTATCTTCTGCTACCAGAATTAACATGCGCTGCTTCAAGGCTTCTTCACGTGAAATGGGCTTAGGCGCTGATGTGATGATGTTCAGAGGAGGCGCTTCTTCTGTTTCTGCTTCTATTCTTCCGGCAGCAATCTCCATCGCGCGAAATAACGATTGACGGTACATGACATCGCCATCCAACGTAATAATGTCGATATCTTCGATACGCGCTTGCCGCCGGCGACCTCGCTTAATCACAATAAATCGAGGCTCTATATAAGGTTGCGGTTGGTACAAGCCTGTATCAGCGTCTTTTTTTATAACCTCAGAGCGGGCGTTAAACGCAGCGCGTAATGTTTCAATTGAAGGCACTTGCTCTCCGGCATCTATGACAACAAGCCATAAACCAGGAGCAAGCTTTTGAATAACTTGATCAATGTTTGTGAGATTGGATACCTGCTCGACCATGGCGCCTGCACTTTTTAAATAAACAGCCAGATCACTACTTAATCCATCATTTTCACCTAATATCAAGCAGTTCATGCCTTCGAGATCATCAATCTTGTGATCGGCATATGAAATCTTGGTTAAAGGCTTAAAAGGCATTTGTATAATAAAAGTGGAGCCATGCTGAGGTTCGCTTTGTACCGTGATTTCTGCATCCATCAATTCTGCCAGATGATGCGATATTGCCAAACCGAGTCCGGTTCCACCAAATCGCCGTGTGGTAGAAGGATCACCTTGAGAGAAGGATTTGAACAATTTCTCCTGAGTCTCTTTATTCATACCGATACCATTATCGGTGATCTGGAAAGTTACCACTACTTGATCGGGATTAGATTCAGTCAATAATACTCGCACCGATACTTTGCCTTGCTTTTCCTGCTTACTGGAAAATTTAATTGCGTTATTGATAATATTTACCAATACTTGGCGGAGTCGCAAGGGATCACCTAGCATATTTTCTGGAATTTCTGGATCAATAAACAAGGTTAGTTCTACTTTCTTGCTGAGAGCGACGTGTGCCAACATACCGCAAGCGTTTTCTACAATGCTTGCTAATGACATTGGGATCTTTTCTATTTCCAGCTTACCGGCCTCAATTTTAGAAAAATCAAGAATATCTTCAATGATGGAAAGCAGCGAATAAGCAGAATCGCGTATCAAGTTAGCCATTTCCATTTGATAACCAGTCAAACTGGTTTGCCTAAGTACGTCAATCATGCCAATTACACCATTCATCGGTGTGCGGATTTCATGGCTCATAGCGGCTAAGAAAGCCGATTTAGCTTTATTAGCTTGCTCTGCCTCAGTCCGTGCTTGCCGTAAGTCATTCATAATGCGCACATGCTCACGGATATCCCGCAGCACACCGGTAAAGTGTCGTTCTTCGCCCACAAAATACTCACTGACCGCCAAATATAATTCAATTCGTTCGCCATTCTTTCGAATGCCTTCTACTTCACGTCCGCGCCCGATGCCATGCGATCCAGACAAATAAGGGCGACCGACATATTCTTGGCCATGCCCAGTGCGGCAATAATTTTCCATATAACTGATATGTCGGCTACGATCAGACTCAGGCACGATGATCGATACATTTTGCCCAATCATTTCATCATGGCTATAACCGAATAGCTTTTCCATTACTGGATTGACGGAAAGAATTGTGCCTATTTCATCGGTGGTTACCACGCAATCAACCATGTGTTCAACAATAGAACGCATTTCTTCTTCTTTAATCGCTAAAGCAGAATTTGCCCGTTGCAAATCGTCTGTGCGTGCGGCAACTCTATTTTCAAGCTCGAGGTTACTAGCGTTTAGCCGTTCCACCATAAGATTAAATGTTTGCGCAAGTTGCCTCATTTCATCCCAGCCTTCAATCGCGGCACGCTGATGTAAGTTACCCGCCGAAATTTCCAGTGCACTCTGGTTCAAGTGCTTCAAAGGATCGACAACACGGCGATTAAATAAAAAGGCCCCGAATAAAGCGGCAAGAAAGGTTAGGATAACAATCACTACACCAATAAAATGTACATGATAAACAGAAGCGAATGCCTCATCAGCGTCAATATTTACCACCATACCCCACTTCAAGCGCGGCAAATAACGCCATGCCGCCACAACTTCCTTGCCACGGTAATTAACAGTTAATGCGCCACCAGAATCGCCATCTAGGGCATATTGGATTGCTGTGGACAGTGGTGGATTATCAAGAGGTATTTTTCGTTTTAATGCAGCATCAGGATCATATTTCATTGGAGCCATTACTAAAGCGGTTTGATCATCTTCAAGTCGTGCAACGACCGTTTCTCCGCTATTTCTAAGACCCACGTTATTTGAAATTACTGAAAACACAAGTTGACTATAAATTTGTAACGCTAGCACTCCTTTAATTTTACCCTCAATAATAATAGGTGTCGCAACGAAAGCGGCTATAGCGCCTTTGGATGGTTCGTAATATTCAAAGTCTGAAATACTACTTTCTAAGTTGTCAAGCGCATGGCGGGCGACTTTACCTAAACCGGTGTTACGATAGGGGCCAGTCTGAAGATTAGTTGCAAAGTCAGATTCATGTGCCTGAGAATAAACGATTGTCCCTTGAGTTGAAATTAAAAATAGATCGTAATATTTGGCATTGTCCAAAAAGCGTTTGTAGCTTTCACGATATGTCTTATCCAGCTGGTGATATTCATCGGAGTCGACTCCATGTTGTTCAAAAGTTGCGGAGAATTTAACAATTGCCTCATGGGTTGTACTTGTGCCACTTGCCAAATAAGCATCAAGCAAACGTTCTTGAAGGTAATAGTCGATTTGCTCGGCCTTCTTGTCAGCGATAGCAGAGACATTCTGAATAGCTGATTTCTTTATCTCGGCTTCAAATGTATGCAGTAAGCTGTTGCCAATGAACAATATTGGTAGTAAAGAAACCAATGTAAACCAGACAGCAAAACGCTGTGTAAGTGAAGTGAATTTCATCAGTTTCTCCTAGTGATCATTGCCAGTCGAGTTACCCAACTGATTTTCCAACCAAACAAGCAGAGAAGTCGATTCAATAATCAAGTCTGCAAGACTCAAATTAAATTTTCACTTCCCTCGACATCATCATTATATTTGTCGCCCCTCTCTGTTGTGATTGACATCTATTCATTCTGTTCTAATGTTATTGGAGATTGTGTCGTAATTCTATTGCTTTAAATTTCTGTAACACATATAGAACATTTTGTATCATTAATTTAAACCTAATTGTTAAAAATAGCGACACTTAGGTAAGAATGGATCAAAAAGGCAACTTTTCTTATAGAAAAATTGTTGTTAAAAATAATTTTGTGAGAATATGCTATGGGAAAGGAAAGGCGATTCTGTCAAATATCTGCGATATTCAGGTAATGATAATGCGAACTCTGAGAATTTGAAGTTGATGAAATATCTGTTTAGTGAAAGTGCCGTTACGTACATGTGTCAGTGTCGTCATATGTCCAGCGTGATTGGCTTGTTACGATCCATTCGGTTCGGGTCTTTTGTTTCAGGATGCGTGATGTTGGTTTTTTTCAACTCATCTACTCATGCACAGCAGACCTTTGGCAAAGTGATACAGCCTTTTGGAAGTTATACTTATACCGCTGATGACAATATATTGCGCATTAGGGATAACCAGAGGGTCGACAATATTCCTGATGGAACTATTCGTAGTGCAATTCTTCAAAAAGATCTTTTTGATATGTCGCATCGATTTACCGGCGGCGTGATTCTTCAGAAGGAAATCAGTCGGCAGCGCTTAAGTGCAAACTTTAACTATAGTCGTGTTCAGTTTGATAGATTTAGCATTATGGACAACAATCTGAAAAATTTTAGCGGTAACTGGAACTGGTTGGTAGGCAATCAGTTGGAAGGTAATATGGGTGCCAGTTATACACAATCATTGGCGCCTTTCCTGTTTCAGCCAGGTATTAAATCTGTCCGTACTGAACTGACAGAATACGTTAACGCGGCCTGGCGGTTTCATCCCAGATGGAGATTGAATGGTGAATTTACACACTATGATCTTGGTATCAAGGCTCCTCCTGATGTCCCGCGTTTGCGATTTCTTGAGCGTAAGGAAAACCAGTTTGAGGGAGGAATTGACTATATTTCATCGCGTGGAACAGTCGGTAGAAATTCGATTGGGGTTCTTTTTCGGTTCACAGACGGTAATTTTCCTTTTGAACCCACGCCATCATTTACTAATAATGATTACACTCAAAAAGAAATCATGGCCAGAGTTAACTGGGATGTCACCAGCAAAACCAGCTTGCAAGTGCGTGGAGGGTGGGTAGAACGTCTGAATGCCAGCTTTGCACAGCGCGATTTTAGTGGATTCAATGCGCGCGGCATTTTTCAATGGCGACCCACAGATAAAACTGGACTGGCAGTTAATGGCTGGCGCGAAACTTCAGCCAGGCAGAATCTGACTGCAAGCTTCAGTCTTAATACCGGTGTAAGTGTAATACCCTTTTGGAATATCACAGAAAAAGTACGAATGGAGGGAGATTTCTCGTATGAAACACGCAATTTTGGTGACCGCATAACCAACCTCACTGACCCAGATTTATCCAATTTTTTAGGTGTCCACAATAGAATCCGCAATGCTACTGTCAGATTCGTATATAACCCTTATCTTGGTCTTGAGCTTAGTGCCTCAGCTTATCATGCTGATTTAAAATCAGATTCTGTTTTTGGTGGCTTTAACGCCAATGGTGCCATTGTCAATCTACAATATACTTACGGACAGCGATGACTGTTAATGATTTGCCCATAGTAGCCTTTTTCAAGCATCTGCTTGATCCATTCATTATATGGAGCATGCTGATACTGACAACCTGGTTCTATCAAGAAGATTTCACTAGTTACTATTTGATACTGGTCATTATTACTTTTTTTATTTCTTCTTACATTTTTGAGCGTATCCTCGTTTACCGCAACTGGCGCAAGGGCCGCTTGCTTGCTTATATGCGCGATACTGTGTTGGGTTGGCTAATTATTGTCACTATCTTGATATTTCTGGGTTATGCCACCAAATTTCATAACCAATTTTCCGGGGAAGTTTTGCTGACTTGGTTTATTGTCACGCCTTTGATGTTGATAGCAAGTCATTTTACAGTGCATAGCATCGTCGCCAATCTGTATCACAAAGGCAAGTTGCGTTCGGCGATAGTTATTGGTATCAACGAGAACAGTTTACACTTCATCAAACATATTGCGGAGCATCCTTTTTTTCTAATCAATTTTCAAGGTTTTTTCGATGAACGTGGTAGCACACGAATCGCCGATAACTTTCAATCTCATGCAATGGATTCGGTTGCCCAATCAGTCAACTTTGGCTCGCGTTTGGGGGGATTGGAGGGTGTCGTGCCTTATGTTCAAAAGCATAGCATTGATATGGTTTTTATCAGCTTGCCAATGTCATCACAGCCACGAATTCAGAAATTGATGGATGAATTGCCGGATACAACAACTTCTATATATTTTCTTCCGGATATTTATATCTTCGATTTGATGCAGGCACGGTTTGAATATATTGGTGATATTCCCGTAGTCGCCATGAATGAATCACCCTTTACCGGTATCGATGGTGTAGTTAAATCTATCAGCGATTTTGTGCTTGCGCTTCTCATCCTTATTTTGCTGTTTCCTTTGATGGCATGTATTGCATTAGCAGTTAAATTTACTTCACCAGGCCCAATTATCTTTAAACAGCGACGTTACGGTCTTAACGGTGAAGAGATCACTGTTTATAAATTCCGCTCCATGACGGTTATTGAAGACGGCGTAAATATTCAACAGGCACAAGAAAACGATCAACGTTTCACAAAAATTGGTGGATTCCTGCGTCGCACATCATTGGATGAGTTGCCGCAGTTTTTTAATGTGTTGCAAGGACGCATGAGCATCGTAGGCCCGCGACCGCATGCAGTTGCACATAATGAGCTCTATCGCAAATTAATCAAAGGCTATATGCTACGACATAAAGCCAAACCCGGTATTACCGGGTGGGCTCAGGTTAATGGGTGGCGTGGCGAGACCGAAGTGCTGGAAAAAATGCAAGCGCGTATTGAACACGATTTATATTACCTCAAGCACTGGTCCATCTGGCTCGACCTTTGGATCATTCTTAAGACCGTCTTGATCGTCTTGCGTAAAGATAATGCATATTGATTACGTGGATTTGGGTGCGCAAGCGATAGCCAATAGGTAATCAAGATGAACGCTGGGGTAGTTTGACAGTTTCTTAGTTTCTTAATCTATCAAGCAAAAGAAAAGGTTTATTCGCGTATCACTACTAAAATATGAGTTTCTAGTAGTTTTGATGATGGCGTTACTGATTAGAATTCTGCTAAAATATACTATTCTATAAAAGTGTTAAGCAAGGAAGTTGTCATGACTTATGTTGTAACTGAAAATTGTATTAAATGTAAGTATACGGATTGTGTGGATGTGTGTCCGGTAGATTGTTTTCGTGAAGGCCCTAATTTTTTAGTGATAGATCCGGATGAATGTATTGATTGTACATTATGTGTTGCAGAATGTCCGGTGGAGGCTATTTACGCTGAGGATGATGTACCCGATGACCAGGCGGACTTTATTCCGCTGAATGCCGAATTATCTAAAACATGGCGTCCGATTATTGAGAAAAAAGATGCACTGCCTGATGCAGATGACTGGGCTAGTGTTAAAGGCAAGTTGGATCAACTGCAACGCTAAGTTGAGATGGCGGTAATTCAGATACCGCATGCTTGATTCTTCACAATTCCCACAGATTCCCTTTGATGAAATTTCTAAACGCATAAATGCTAGCAGTTTGGTGGTTACACCTAACCGGAGGCTTGCATTGGCGCTTAATGAAAAATTTAATCAAGAACAAATCAACCAGAAAAAAACTGCGTGGTATCCGGCAGATATCCTGCCATTTTCATCGCTAATTGAGCGAATTTATCTCGAATCATTATATGCTAAAGCAGCAGCTATATTACCTTCGCTATTGTCGGTGTATCAGGAGCAAATGCTTTGGGAATCAATTATTCTATCCTCAAAAGATGGAAAAGTATTATTGAGAGTTTCACAAACAGCACGTTCGGTCAGTGAAGCATGGCATCTCGCACACGCTTGGCGATTGATCCATGGTTTAGGCGATTTTGTACCAAACGAAGATGTTAAAGTGTTTCTAGGTTGGGCAAAAACTTATCAAGATATAACGGCATTTAACCGGCAAACAGATCAAGCGCGTATTTGTGATCTGATTACAGAACAATATGAATTTCTTGGTATAGACAAACCATCTTTAATGGTTTGTTATGGCTTTGATGTTATTACACCACAGCAAATCACCTTCTTAAAGAAAATGAGCGATTGTGGTTGTGAAGTGGTGATGGCTAATCCAGCCACACAATACCAGCAATCGCTGGCGAACATTCAGCGATTTGAATATGTGAATAGTCAAGAGGAAATTCGTCAAGCGGCAATATGGGCGCGGTCCAGAATTGAAGCAGCAAGTTATGGTGTGCGTGTGGGTATCGTGGTGCCGGCGCTGTCCAACTATCGCAATGAGCTGATTCGTGTTTTTAATGAGGTGATGGATCCAGATATCCGATTTGCGCTACCGGGAGCAAAAAATAGTATTGTCCCGTTTAATGTTTCGTTGGGTTTGGCGCTAACAACTTACCCATTGATTGATGCAGCTTTTGTAAGCTTGGCATTACTGGATCAAAAAATGGAATTTAATCGTATTAGTCATTGGTTGTGTTCGCCGTTTCTTGCAGGAAGCGAAACTGAAATGGACCAACGCGCACTTCTAGATGCACAAATACGCCGTTATACTGAGCCTGAGATTTCTTTAGAGCGATTACTCGCACTCGTATTGCAAGCAGGTGGGCAAAAAAAATGCCCAATTTTGCTGCAGTGTTTGTCAGTGTTAAGGATATTTCGTCAAACTAAGCTTCTGGAATCGACCAGTCATACTGTATACGCCAGAATCATGTCCGAGGTATTGCAAATTTTGGGCTTCCCTGGAGAGCGTACTTTGGATTCCAATGAGTATCAGACACTTAAAAAGTGGCAGACACTTGTCGCAAATTTTGCAGCGTTCGATCAAGTCAATGCAAAAACCAACTACCATGGAGCCATCAATCGGCTGAGACAAATGGCAGACAATACGTTGTTTCAGCCTGAAACACCTAATGTGCCTGTGCAAATTATCGGTGTATTCGAAGCGATCGGAATGGAGTTTGATCACCTATGGATCATGGGGTTATCTGATGAGCAATGGCCTTTGCGATCCCGTCCGAATCCTTTTTTGCCGTTAGAGATGCAACGCAAAGCAAAATTGCCCTTGGGAACAACACTGGAGTCATCTGCCTACTGCCAACGACTGACGCAGAAGTGGTTTTCTAGTGCCAGAGATATTGTTTTAAGTCATCCTCAATATAGTGATGATCGTGATGGGCATGAATTAAAGCCCAGCCCATTGATTCAATCGATACCACTCAGTAGACCGCCGGTATTTCCCGATATGGAACAGCATCATGACCGGATTATTCAATCGTGCAAAATGGAATACATAGTAGATTGTGAATCGCCACCACTGGATAAAGAAATCGTCAAGCAAGGCATAAAGGGAGGCACATCTGTAATCAAGGATTATGCTGCATGCCCATTTCGTGCTTGGGCTAAGCATCGATTGTCTATCACAAGTTTGGATGTGCCGCATACAGGCCTAAATGCAGTAGAAAGAGGCTCATTGGTGCATCAGGTATTAGCCCAGTTATGGCAACAATTGAAAACCAAGGAGGCGCTTGATGGCATCGATGATCACAATCTTGGCCATATGTTGAAAGATATTATAAACAACGCCATTTCAGAAATACAGCAATTTAGATCTACAGTACTTTCGGGGCGTTTTGCACAAATTGAACAACGACGTTTATTTCGTTTGGCGCTTGGATGGCTGATGGAAGAGAAAAAGCGTGGTTATTTTAAGGTAATTGCTGTTGAACAAAAGCGAACCATCCAAGTAGGCGATTTGATCTTGAGCGCACGCTTAGATCGAGTCGATGAGTTGGAGGGTGGGCAACGTATTGTTATTGATTACAAAACAAGTAAAAATTCTATTCAATCGATGATAGGAGAGCGTCTAGATGAGCCGCAACTACCTTTATATCTGGTAATGACTGAAATTGGACAACAAGCTGCAGGTGCTGCATTTGCTGTTATAAAGCGAGGTGAAATGGGGTTTGCTGCGATTTTGCGGGAGTCGGATCTATTGCCAGGCATAAAAGCTTTTCCGCAATTAGATAGATGCAAGCGGTTTGATACGTGGGAGGATTTGATTGAAGCCTGGCGACAGCATTTGACAAATCTTGCAACAGGTTTTTGCAATGGTGATGCCAAAGTAAATCCCAAAAATTTTCCTGTAACGTGTAAGTATTGTGACATGCAGTTATTTTGTCGAATTCGTGAGCGGATTGATGATGGTATGACCGAGCTGAGCAAGGAAAGTGACTGATTTTAAGTTGACTCCTGATGCAGAGCAACGCTACCAAGCACTTGACCCAGCTCAGTCATTCATCGTTCAGGCACCGGCCGGGTCGGGCAAAACGGCGCTACTTATCCAGCGCTATCTCAGATTACTTGCTTGTGTCGATATGCCTGAAGAGGTTGTGGCCATTACCTTTACGCGCAAAGCTGCAGCAGAAATGCGTACTCGGGTTCTAGCCGAGTTTGAAATTGCATGCAATCCAACTAAAGAAGTTCGAACTTCTCATGAAAAACTGAATCAGGAGTTGGCAGCGGCTGTTTTATTGCGTGATCAGCAGGCTGGTTGGCATCTTTCTGAGCACCCCGAGCGATTGCAGATACAGACAATTGATTCATTGTGCGCTTCCTTGACACGACAGATGCCTTTGCTGTCAGAATTCGGGGCGCAGCCTGAGACGATTGAGGACGCTACCAATTTTTATTTGAAAGCAGTACGAGCTTCGCTAGAATCGATGCAGCAAGACCATGCAATTGCTGATGATGTGGAGCAGTTGCTTGAGCATTTGGATAACGACGTGGGGCGTCTCGAATCTTTACTTACCGGGATGCTGGCACGTCGTGATCACTGGCTACGCCATATACATAATAGAACCCGACAAGAGCTAGAAAAATCTTTACAAAAATTGCGCTATCGTGCATTGCAATATGTTTCACTGCAATTTCCAAACTTATTAGAAAACGAGCTACTGGATTTGTTGCATTATGCTGCTGCAAATCTGATTTCTGATGACAGAGAATCACCCATAATATTTTTTAATCAAATAGATAACATTACTCCGGCTGATATTGAATATTGGTATGGAGTTGCAGAATTGCTACTTACTCGAGAAGGTTCTTGGAGAAAAAAAATCTCTATTAACGAAGGTTTTCCGTCTGGTGACAGCAAGATTGAGAAAAGTGTAGCAAGAGTTTGGAAAAACCGTTGGAGTGCTTTGATCACTACGCTTGGCTCAGAGGAAATTTTCCGACAAGCGCTGCAAGATATACGCCTACTGCCACCAGTAAACTATACGGATCAACAATGGAGGATTCTTGGTGCAATAACAAGATTATTACCGTATGCCGTCGCACAACTTAAGATTATTTTTCAAGCCAGTGGTTTTGTGGATTTCTCGGAGGTTACGCAGCGCGCATTGCTTGCATTGGGGGATTCCGAATTCCCTACGGACCTGGCGTTGGCATTGGATTATCGTATTCAACATTTGCTAATCGATGAATTCCAGGATACTTCGATCAGTCAGTTTAAGCTAATTGAAAAACTTATTGCCGGCTGGGAAGTAGGAGATGGACGTAGCCTATTCGTTGTGGGAGATCCGATGCAATCCATCTATCGTTTTCGGGAAGCGGAAGTAGGGCTTTTTTTACAAGCTAGAAATTCTGGGATTGGTCAACTGATTCTGCAACCGATCACCCTCAGTGCTAATTTCCGTTCGCAACAAGGCATTATTGATTGGGTTAATGAAACCTTTGCGCAAATTATGCCTGATTGTGAAGAGATTCAATCCGGCGCAGTGGTTTTTACACCTTCAGCTGCGGTACACCCTAAACTTACTGAGGCTGCAGTGCGGGTATATCCTCTGTTTGATAGAAATCAGGTTGCTGAGGCCAGACAGATTGTAGAAATTATTAAGCAAACTCGCCTTGATTATCCGTCAGGAACCATCGCAATTTTGGTGCGTAACCGCAGTCATCTGCAAGCGATTGTTCCGAAGTTAAAAGAATCTGACTTGCGGTTCCGCGCCATTGATATTGAGTTGCTGCATTACAAGCCAGTAGTTCAAGATTTGCTTATACTTACCCGTGCCTTGATAAATTTGATGGATCAGATAGCTTGGTCTGCGTTATTACGTGCGCCGTGGTGTGGGCTTTTGCTTAAAGACATTGATGCTTTATTTAAAGCCGGCAACGAACAGAAAGGAAAAAATTGTGATACAACTGCCAAAGAAATAGTCATTTGGAGGTTAATTTATGACAAAAATTGTTGGCGGTACATTTCAGCTGATGCAAAGATGCGATTAGAAAGACTACGCGAAACTCTAATACCTTGTATATTTCATCGGCAACGTCAGTCGCTACGTATGACGGTTGAAGCAGTCTGGCAAGTTTTGGGCGGACCAGGGTGTATTAATCCCGTTGGAAAAAATAAGAGTGAAATTGCAACAATCTGGGGCGATGCCATGATCTTTCTGAATTATCTAGAGAGACAGGAAGAAGTCGGTACGATTCGGGATCTGGCAAGCTTTGAGAAAGGATTAAATACTCTCTATGCATCACACGATCTAATAGTAGATGATTCCTTGCAGATTATGACGATTCATAAAGCTAAAGGGCTTGAGTTTGATACAGTCATTATACCTGGGCTTGGTCGGGAACAGCGCAGAAGTGATAAGCAATTGTTGAGATGGATGGAGCAACCACTTGATTGTATTGGAGTCGGACACAAGTTAGTTAATCCAGAGTTATTACTCGCGCCCATCCAGGAAACAGGATTAAGTTCTGATCCGATTTATAGGTGGATGGAGAAAATTGAGTGTGATAAAGAGCAGCATGAAGCGGATCGTTTGCTATATGTGGCTGCGACACGTGCCAGGAAATTTTTGCATTTGTTAGGTGATGTGTGCTTAGTCGAGAATGAAGAAAGGGAATATATACCTAAAAAGCCAGCGGCGAGTTCATTGTTAAATAAGCTATGGCCTACTGTGCAATCAATTTATTATGAAGCAGCTGAAAAAAATTCGATAAATGATAACCTTAAGCTTGAAAACAAAGATTTTGAAGTAATTGTCGGTGATATAAACAATCAAGGCATATATAGGCTGAAGGAAGGATGGACGCTACCAGATGCTCCAAAATCGATGGCTTGGAAGGAAGTATACGAAGCTAAAAAAATTCTGGAAGCGATTGAATTTTCATGGGCGGGAGAAATGGCTCGTCACGTTGGTAATGTAGTGCATCGGTGGTTAAGGAAAATTGCTGAAGATGAGTTGCGTGGCTGGGATGCTGTTCGCATACAGATGATGCGCAGTTGTTTTAAACAAAATTTGCTTGCTGATGGTATGAGCGGAGACGATAAGGAAGTGGAAAACGCGATCGATCGCGTGATTCTAGCATTAATCAATGCAATCAGTGATGAACGAGGACAGTGGATTTTGAGGGATCAGCAGGATGCAAAAAATGAATTGAAGATTGTCGGAATTGTTGATAATAAGCTCATGAGTTGCGTGATTGACAGAACGTTCAATGATTCTACGGGAATTAGGTGGATAATTGATTACAAAACTAGTAGTCATGAGGGATCAGATATTCAAAATTTTCTAAATTGTGAACAGATTCGTTATCAGGAACAATTGAATTGTTATGCAAAAATGATGCGACAAATTGATTCGCGACCAATTAAATTAGGAATTTATCTTCCGCTTATTAAAGGTTGGCGTGAGTGGGAGTAATTGTGTGGAGTTCAGAAATATTTCCAAGAAATTTGGAGAAGCATTGATTACCCCTTTAGCTATTGTGAGTAAAGGGGAAAAGGGTGAAAAGGGGAGGAGAGGCCATGGGT
>RRZT012265583.1_pt1 | contig 24352 bp, 24 predicted proteins | sample 2165551 | NCBI WGS metagenome assembly RRZT01 (sample SAMN10456910, study PRJNA506462) | wastewater metagenome | biome: wastewater; feature: sludge; material: wastewater sludge; isolation source: wastewater sludge with Escherichia coli K12::gfp cells carrying plasmid... | place: USA: Moscow, Idaho... | reverse complement strand
ACTGGACGCAGAAGTGCTGTTGAGCAACGCCACCACCGGACGCGGACCGGCCTCGTCCGACAGCCTGAGCCGGATCACCGCGCTGCAGATCGCGGCCGGGCAGATCTTGGAGGCTCGGTTCGCCGGTCCGGACGCCGAACTTGCCCGTGACGCGCTGGCCGAACTGGCCGGTCGCGACTTCGGCGAGAACCTGGAGTCCAAGCCCACCCGCGTCGGCTCGCAACCTGCCCAGCGCGTCGAGCGGGTGAGCGCGGACTCACTCGAGCTGCCGGCCGCAGCTGAGCATCAGACCGTGGTGGGCAGAATCAACCGAAGCACCGCGCGTCCGTCCACAGCCGGCTACAAACCCGCCGCGCCGAAGGAGGAACTGGTCCGCTTCACCAAGGCGGTGGCGGTCGTCGACGAGTTCTTGGCAGGGCTGGGGGACAACGGGTCGGGCATCGCAGGCATCGTCGATGCTCAGCGGATGATGCTGGACGATCGCGAACTGCAGCATGGCGTGGTGGGGTTGATCACCGCCGGGTTCAGCGCGGTGGACGCGGTAGAGCGGTACCTCACCGACCGGGCCCATGAGTTCGACCAGTTCGCCGACGCCTACCTGCGGGAGCGTGGCCAGGACGTGCGGAGCCTGCGTCGCCTGCTGCTGTTGGCGCTGATGGGCAGGCCGCTGGCCGATCAGGGACCCGATGAGGCACGGATCTGGCTGCTGGAGGAACTGGACGTGGCCACCGCGGTGCGCCTCGACCCCCGGACCTGCTTGGGTGTCATCACGCTGGCCGGCGGATCGTCGGGGCACGGCATGTTGGCTGCGCAGGCCAGGGGTATCCCGATCCTGACCGGGCGGCCGGACGCGGAGAAGATCCCTGACGGCGCGCTGGTCGCCTTCGACCCGGTCACCCGGGAGCTGTGGCTGGACGTCACCCCCGAATTGCGCGCCGAGTTCGACCAACGCAACCATGCCAGGGTGGCCGACGCCGAGCAGGCCCGTTCCCGCGCCCACGAACCAGCCCTCACCACCGATGGTCGCCGGATTCTGGTCGAGGCGAACGTCGGCTCGCTGGCCGACGCGATAGTGGCTGCCAGAGAGGGTGCGGAAGGCAGCGGTGTGGTACGCACCGAGGTGCTTTTCGGCGCATCCCCGACGGCGCCCACAATCGAGGAGCAGACCGACCTCTTGGTCCGCGTGGGCCACGCGATCGGGGGGCCGATCACGGTGCGGAGCTGGGATCCAGCCGGTGACAAGCCGATGGCCTTCCTGCCGCATGCCGTGGAGGACAACCCGGCGCTGGGGGAGCGCGGCATCCGGTTGATGCGCCGGCTGCCAGAGCTGTTCGCCGATCAGATGCGGGCGGTTCTGTTGGCCTCCCGTCAGGTTGAGGTGCGCCTGATGCTGCCGATGGTCACGGTCTGTGACGAGGTGGTCTGGGCCCGCAGCATCTTCGAACAGGTGCGAGCCGAACTGGACGCGCCACCGATTCCGCTCGGGATGATGGTCGAAGTGCCGGCCGCCGCCATCCGGGCGGCAGACTTCGCCGGGCTGGTCGACTTCGTCAGCATCGGCACCAACGACCTCAGCCAGTACACCCAGGCTGCCGACCGCACCAACGGCACGGTCCGAGACCTTGCCAGGCAGGACGCTCCGGCTGTCCTCGACCTGGTGCGGGCGACCTGTGAAGGACTGCACGGCGTGCCGATTGCGGTCTGCGGCGACCTGGCCAGCGACCCGTCGGCAACCGCGACGCTGATCGGCTTCGGGGTCACCGAGCTGAGCGTGCGTCCTCGGATGGTCGCCGAGATCAAGCAGGCCGTCCGGCTCGTCTGACTCCGCGCAGATGGCTGGCAGTCGAGGGCACCCTCGCGCCTGCACTACGCTGATGGGCGTGAGCAAGTCATTCGAGGACCTGTACGCCCAGCTGAGCCAGATCGCCGTCACCCGGCCTGAGGGGTCTGGCACGTTGGAGCGCCTGGACGCCGGAGTGCACACCATCGGCAAGAAGATCGTCGAAGAGGCCGCCGAGGTCTGGATGGCGTCCGAGTACGAGAGCGCGGAGGCGGCCGCCGAAGAGATGAGCCAGCTCATCTACCACGTGCAAACCATGATGGTGAAGCTCGGCCTCACCCCCGACGACATCTACCGTTACTTGTGACCTGCCACTGCACCCGAGTCGACAAGGAAGCCCACCGTGCCTGAGCTACTCAAGATCGCCGTGCCCAACAAGGGCTCGCTTTCCGAAGCCGCTGCCACCATGCTGAGCGAGGCCGGTTACCGGCAGCGCAGCGATCTGAAGGACCTGGTGCTGGTCGATGAGGCCAGCAAGGTTGAGTTCTACTACCTGCGGCCGCGCGACATCGCCGTCTACGTCGGCGAGGGGACGCTCGACCTGGGCATCACCGGGCGAGACATGCTGTTGGACTCCGGTGCCGACGCCGAAGAGATCATGACACTCGGCTTCGGCGGAAGCAGGTTCCGCTTCGCCGCACCCGCCGGCTCGAACTACCAGGTCGGGGACCTGGCCGGCAAACGAGTCGCCACCAGCTACCCCGGTCTACTGCGCCAGTACCTGGCCGAGCGTGGCGTGGACGCCCGTCTGATCCACCTTGACGGGGCAGTCGAGTCGTCCATTCGGCTCGGTGTCGCGGACGCGATCGCCGATGTGGTGGAGACCGGTACCACTTTGCGCAGGGCGGGCCTCGAACTGTTCGGTGAGGCGATTCTGGTCTCGGAGGCCATCCTGGTGCGTCGCCCGGCCAGCCGCGGTGAGATCGATCAGGTGGCGCTCGACCATTTGTTGCAGCGACTGTCCGGTGTTCTGGTGGCCCGCAACTACGTCCTGATGGACTACGACATCCCTACCGACCTGCTGGATCAGGCGTCCGCGCTCACCCCGGGTTTGGAGAGCCCCACCGTTTCGCCGCTGGCGAAGCCGGGCTGGGTGGCGGTCCGTGCACTCGTGCCGGCCAAAGACCACCAGCTGCTGATGGACGACCTGCATGATCTGGGCGCCCGAGCGATCCTGGTCTCGGAGTTGTCGGCCTGCCGCCTTTGAGCCGACCGGCACGATGACAGGAAGCGCCGGCGTCCGCCCGCCGGTGCCGCGTGTCTCACTCGATCCCGTGCTTCTTCAAGATGTTGGCGACCTCGTCGTCCGCGTTGGCTGGCGTCGAGCCGGCGGGCCCGGCTTGCTGGGACGCGGCTGGCAGCGGCGGGGGTTGTTGAGGCTTGGCTGGGGCGTTCTTGGCCTGCTGCTGCCTGGACTTGGCGGCCTGCTCGGCGAGCCGCTCGCGGTCCTTGGCGGCCCGGGTGGCCTGACGTTGTATGACCTCTTCGCGGGTGGGTGCCTTGATGAAACCGCCGATCAGGTAGACGATCAGGCCTAGTACGCCCACCGCGATACCCACCCAGGTGGCGGTGTCCATCGGCTTGTGGCGGACCCAGTCGATCACCCCTCGCACACCCTGTAGCAGCAGGTCTGTCAGACCGGTGACGAAGGCCCCGACGATGACCAGGATGATGCCCACCCCGCGGGCGAGATGGCGGGGACTCTGCTTTGAGTTCCACATGATCAGCGTCCAAACTGCCGCCACGATCCCCAAGCCGATGCTGATCAGACTGATGATCACCGTGTCACTCATGGTGAAAGCCTGTCACAGGCGCGTACCGAGTTGGGCTTGAATGCGCCGATGGGCTAGGCTTGCGGGGCTGATCGGTCCCAACGGATCGGTCCCAACGAAGTGAGGGCCCTGACCCTCCACCTTTGGCCGCACCATTCACGCAGGCCCCGGGTTGGTTTGCACAGCTCCGGCATCACGCCGGACGCTCGGACGTGCGTCGTCCGGCGGCAGCTGTGTGTCAGGCCTTCGCGTCCGCGGAGGCCTTTCTTCGTTCTCGGGGTGACCACCGCGTCCGCTGGAGAACCGTTCGGCACAACCAACAGGCATTGGAGGAAAAGCCATCAGCAACGAATTCCGCATCAACGAGCGGATCCGGGTGCCAGAAGTGCGCCTGGTCGGGCCGCAGGGCGAGCAAGTAGGTATTGTCCGGCTCGAGCAGGCACTGCAGCTTGCCCGTGAGGCCGATCTCGACTTGGTCGAGGTCGCCCCGGACGCCAGGCCGCCGGTCTGCAAGCTCATGGACTACGGGAAGTTCAAGTATGAGAACGCCCAGAAGGCCCGTGAGTCGCGCCGCAACCAGGCCCACACCGTCATCAAGGAAATGAAGCTGCGACCCAAGATCGACGAGCACGACTATGAGACCAAGAAGGGTCACGTCGTGCGCTTCCTCAAGGGTGGCGACAAGGTGAAGATCACCATCATGTTCCGTGGCCGCGAACAGTCGCGTCCGGAGCTCGGTGTCAACCTGCTCAGGCAGCTGGCCGAAGACGTCTCAGCGGATGGTGTGGTGGAACAGGCCCCCCGGCTGGAGGGCCGCAACATGCACATGGTGCTGGCCCCCACCCGCAAGAAGAGCGAGGCTCGCGCCGAAGAGGCCGTGCAGCGGGAACGCAGAGCTGCCGAACGGCAAGCTGCTGCTGAGGAGGAGCGGCGCGTAGAGGCACAGCTGCGGGCCCAAGGTGTCGGCCAACCGAAGAAGAAGCGTGGTCCGTCCGACAACATGGACCCCGATATCGACCTGTAGATCACTGGGCTCCGCAGTGGTGGGGCCCTGCCCGGAGCGCCTGTGCGCGTCCGGACGATTGAGAGAATGGAGCGGCACCATGCCGAAGATGAAGACGCACTCCGGTGCCAAGAAGCGGTTCAAGGTGACCGGCAACGGCCAGTTGAAGCACAAGCGTGCCGGTAAGGGCCACCTGAACGAGCACAAGTCGTCGCGGCGCACTCGCCGGCTGAGCGTGGACGGTGTCCTGGAGGGCACCGACGCGAAGAAGATGAAGCGGCTCATGGGCGGCTACAAGCCCAAGTCGAAGCGCGGCTGAGCGGGACCTCCGCGAGTCCCTCACCAACAGAACCACACGAGGAGCACGAAAATGGCACGCGTCAAGCGCGCAGTCAATGCACACAAGAAGCGCCGCGAGGTCCTTGATCAGGCCTCGGGTTACCGCGGCCAGCGGTCTCGCCTGTACCGCAAGGCCAAGGAGCAGTCGCTGCACTCGGCCACCTACGCCTACCGCGATCGTCGCACCAAGAAGCGCGACTTCCGCGGTCTGTGGATTCAGCGGATCAACGCCGCCTGCCGCGAGAACGGCATGACCTACAACCGGTTCATCAACGGGCTGAAGAACGCTGGCGTCGAGGTCGACCGCAAGATGCTGGCGGAGCTGGCCGTCAATGATGCGGCGGCGTTCACTGCGTTGGTAGATGTCGCCAAGGCGAACCAGCCGGTCGTGGTTGCCTGAGGCAGTGACAGACCACCTCGACGGACCGATCGACCTCGCACCGATCTCAAAGGCGCAGGTACGGTCGGCCCGCCGGCTGTTGGCGCGCAAGGGACGCGAGGCGGCCGGCGAGTTCCTCGTCGAGGGCACCCAGGCGGTGGGGGAGGCGCTGGCCGAACCCGGCCTGGTGCGGTTGCTCATCGTGGACGAGCCGTCCCGGCACACCCAGCTGCTGGGCTTGGCGACCGGCCTGCCGGTGGTGCGGGCCAGCGCGCCCGAGATCGCGCAGTTGGCTGACACGGTCACCACGCAGGGCATCTTCGCGATCGTGCGTGACTCACCGGTCGGCCTCGCCGACCTGCCGGCGCGTCCGCAGTTGGTGGTGATTTGTGCACAGGTACGCGACCCCGGCAACGCCGGCACGGTGATCCGCTGCGCGGACGCGTTCGGGGCGGACGCTGTCGTGCTGACCCACGGCTCGGTGGAACGCACCAACCCCAAGACCGTCCGCGCCTCGGTGGGCAGCATCTTCCACCTGCCGGTGGTGCAGGGCGTGGAGTTTGACGATGCCATCGCATGGGCCCGGGCAGCCGGTCTGCAGGTTCTGGCCGCCGACGCTGGGGGCGACGACCTGGACGAGTTGGCCGCTGCGGGCAGACTCACGCGTCCCACTGCCTGGGTGCTCGGCAACGAGGCTTGGGGCCTGCCCGCCGAGCTGCTCGCCCAGGTGGACCGGGTGGTCTCGATCCCGATGTGGGGACGCGCGGAGAGCCTTAATCTGTCGACGGCTGCAGCCGTCTGCCTGTACGCCACCGCCAGCGCCCAGCGCCGCGGCCAGCATCCGGCCCCATTGGGTGCAGAAAATGAGCAAGACCGACCGTAGCTGCACCCAATCCCGGGGCGGTGGGCTGGTCGGTTAGGATGACCTCATGGTTGAAGGCGAAGTGATCCGGACGGCCCGCCATCTCGGCGGTGTCGCGGACTTTACCGTGCAGGTCTAGGCCTGCCACTCGCCCCGCCGCCCACCGCTGCTGCTCTTGTTCGCGTATCCCTCGTGGCTCACTAGACTGACCACGGCATGCTCGCGCGCACGGCGGACGCGGCACCCGCCGACACCCAGAGACAACCGAGGGGAGCCATGACCGCCTCAACCAACACAGATCGCCAACCCGATCCACTCGATACCGGGTACGTGCTCGGCTTGGTCGACACGGCGCTGGACGCCATCGCCGCCGCCATGACCGGCGCCGAACTCAAGCAGATACGCATCGACCACGCCGGTGAGAAGTCCCCGCTGGCACTGGCGAACCGGGCCATCGGACAGCTCGAACCGGGCCAGCGCAAGCACGCCGGTCAACTGGTCGGTCAGGCCCGTGGCCGGGTCAACCAGGCGCTGGCCGCCCGCCAGGCCGAGGTGGACGCCGCCGAGCTGGAGGCGACCCTGCTGGCCGAGCGGGTCGACGTGACGCTGCCGGTAGACCTGCACCCGGTGGGGGCGCTGCACCCGGTGACCGCCCTGTTGAACGACATGTCGGACGTCTTCATCGCGATGGGTTGGGAGGTCGTCGAGGGCCCCGAACTCGAATCGGAGTGGCTGAACTTCGATGCGCTGAACATGCCAGAGGTGCATCCGGCTCGCGGCCTGACCGACACGCTGTTCGTCGACCCGCCGTCCGACCGCAAGCTGCTGCGCACCCAGACTTCGCCGGTCCAGATGCGTACCCTGCTCAGTCGCGACGTGCCGATCTACATGGTCAGCCCCGGCAAGGTCTTCCGCGCCGATGAGTATGACGCCACCCACCTGCCGATGTTCCACCAGATGGAAGGACTAGCGGTCGACAAAGGCATCCACCTCGGTCATCTGAAGGGCACCCTTGATCACTTGGCCAGGGCCATGTTCGGCGATGTGCGCACCAGACTGCGTCCGCACTACTTCCCGTTCACCGAGCCGAGCGCCGAGATGGACCTCGAGTGCTTCGTGTGCCACGGTGAGTCGGTTGGCAACCCCGATCGTCCCTGCCGCACCTGCAAGTCGGAGGGTTGGATCGAGTGGGGCGGTTGCGGCGTGGTCAACCCGCGCGTCCTGAAGGCCGCCGGTATCGACACCGATGTCTACTCAGGATTCGCGTTCGGCATGGGTGTCGACCGCACCGTGATGTTCCGCAACAACGCCCCAGATCTGCGCGACTTCGTCGAAGGCGACGTCCGCTTCCCCCGTTCGCTGCGAGGAGGTGCCCGATGAGGGTCCCGATGTCATGGCTGCGTGAACTGGTCACGCTGCCCCCCAACGTCACCACCGCCCAAGTCGCGGACGCGCTCACCCGCGCGGGCCTGCAGGTGGAGCGCATCGAGCGCTCTGGTGTCGAGGTCAGCGGGCCGGTGGTGGTGGGACGCGTCCTGGAGTTCACCGAGCAGCCGCAGCGCAACGGCAAGGTGATCCGCTGGTGTCAGGTGGACGTCGGCGAGTTGGCGCCTCGCGGGGTCATCTGCGGCGCCCGCAACTTCGAGAGCGGCGACCACGTCGTGGTGGCACTGCCGGGCGCAGTGCTGCCCGGTGGCTTCGAGATCACCGCCCGCAAGACCTACGGTCGCGTGTCGGACGGCATGATCTGCGCCGAGGACGAGCTGGGCTTGGGCACTGACCACAACGGCATCATGGTGCTGCCCGAGCAGGTCAACGGCCGCCCGCAGGTGCTGGGTGCCGACGCCATGGAAGTGCTGCAGGCCCGCGACGAAGTGCTGGAGATCGACGTCACCCCCGACATCGGCTACTGCCTCAGCATGCGCGGCATCGCCCGCGAGACCGCCCAGGCATTCGGGGTCGCGTTCACCGACCCTTACCTGATCGGTCGAGTGGGCCCGTCCGAGGGTGGCTATCCGATCCGATTGGAGTCCGAGAACTGCACGGTCTTCGTCGCGCTGACGATTGAGGACGTCGACCCGGACGCTCCCACGCCCACCTGGATGGCGGCTCGGCTGGTGGCCGCCGGGATGCGTTCGATCAGCCTCGACGTCGACATCACCAACTACGTGATGTTGGAGTCCGGGCAGCCGCTGCACGCCTACGACGCCGACCGGTTGCAGGGCCCGATCGTGGTCCGGCAGGCTGCGCCGGGGGAACGGTTGACCACCCTTGATGATGTCGTCCGCAAGCTGTCGCCAGACGACCTGCTGATTACCGACGACTCCGGGCCGATCGGCCTGGCCGGCGTGATGGGCGGCCAGACCACCGAGTTGACACCGACCACCCGCAACATCGTGCTCGAGGCGGCCCGTTTCGACCCGGTGACCATCGGACGCACCTTCCGTCGACACAAGTTGCCGTCCGAGGCGTCCGCCAGGTTCTCGCGCGGCGTTGACCCGGCGCTGCCGCTGGCCGCTGCCCGGATGGCTGCCCGACTGATGGCCGAGCTTGGCGGAGGCACCGTCTCCGACTCGTATACCGTGGTCGGCGAGGCGCCGGCGATGCCCGTCCAGCGCATCCGCGCTGACCTGCCCGCGCGAATCCTGGGCGCTCCGATCAGTTCCGAGCAGACCGTCGAGGTGCTGCGCGCGTCCGGCGTCAAGGTTTCGGGCCAGGGCGACGGCACGAGCAGCGAGTGGCTGCGCTTGGTGCCGCCCACCTGGCGTCCCGATCTTGTCGACCAGTACGACTACGTCGAGGAGGTCGGACGCAAGGTCGGCTTCGGCGTGGTGCGCCCCGCTGTGCCGTCTGCACCACCGGGCACTGGCTACACCTTCGCGCAGCGCTCTCGGCGCTCGGTGCTGAGTGCTGTTGCCGCCGCAGGTTTCGTGGAGCTGCTGACGCTGCCGTTCATGAGCTCCGATGAGTTGGACCGGCTCGGCCTGCCTATCGATGATCCCCGCCGCGCCACGGTGCGGCTGGCCAATCCGCTGGCCGACACCCAGCCATTCATGCGCACCACTCTGCTGCCCGGCCTGTTCGCGGCGGTGGCCCGGAACACCTCGCGCAGCCAGGACGACCTGGCCGTCTTCGAGTGCGGCGCGGTCTTCTGGGGCAACGATCGGGGTGCCGCACCGATGCCGGACGTGTCCCGGCGTCCCAGCCAGGATGAGATCGCCGCGGTGACCGGCAATCTGCCTGACCAGCCGCGGATGGTTGCAGGTCTGTTGGCCGGCAACTGGGTGCCTTCCGGTTGGCAAGGACCGGCCGAGAAGGCGGATTGGCGTCATGCGGTTCACCTTGCGCAGACTGCCGCTGCCACCTTGGGGCTGGACCTGGGCCGGCGAGCCACCAAGCGAGCGCCATGGCATCCGGGACGCTGCGCGGAGCTGTACGTGGCTTCCGGGGACGACGAGGTCGTCCTGGGTCATGCTGGCGAACTGCACCCGAAGGTGATCAAGGCCTTCGGCCTGCCCGAGCGGGCCTGCGCCGTCGAGTTCGATCTGGACGCGATGATCGCCGCCGCCCCGCGCGGCGGTGAGGTCGCGCCGATCTCGCCGTTCCCGCTGACCAAGCAGGACGTTGCGTTGGTCGTGGACTACGACGTGCCGGCGTCCTTGGTGCGGCAGGCGCTGGTCGATGGTGCGGGGGAGTTGCTGGAGTCCATTCGGCTCTTCGACATCTACACCGGCGCCCAGATCGCCGACGGCAAGAAGTCGCTGGCGTTCGCGCTCGGCTTCCGGGCACCGGACCGGACGCTCACCGAGGCAGAGGCCGCCAAGTCTCGGCAAGCTGCGGTGGACCGGGCCACCGCGGTCTGCGGAGCTGTGCAGCGGGCCTGATCGCCGAGCCGGTCAGTCGATGCGGGTTTCGTCGCAGTACTCGGCGATGCGTCCGATGGCCTCCCGCAGCACTGCCTCCTCGGGCAGCGCGACCAGCCGGAAGTGGTCGGGGTACGGCCAGTTGAAGCCGCGGCCGTGGCTGATCAGGATCTTCTTCGACCTGAGCAAACCGAGCGCCCACTCCTCGTCGTCGTCGATGTCGAACAACTCGTTGTTGAGCCGCGGGAACAGGTACAGCGCGCCCTGTGCCGGCTCACAGCTGATGCCCTCGATCTGGTTGAGCAGGTGGTAGGCGAGAGCCAACTGGTCGTGGAAGCGACCGCCCGGCTTGACCATTTCGTCGATCGACTGGTAGCCGCCCAGCGCTGTCTGGATGGCGTGCTGGGCAGGCACGTTGGCGCACATCCGCATGTTTGCCAGCAGTTGCAGCCCTTCCAGCAGATTGGACGCGGCGTCCAACGGCCCGGTGGCTACCAGCCAACCGGCACGCCAGCCGCACGCGCGGTAGGCCTTCGACAGACCCGAGAATGTGAAGCAGAGCACGTCATCGCCGGTCAGGCTGGCGGCGTGCACGTGCTCGCCCGAGTAGATGATCTTCTCGTAGATCTCGTCGGCGAGCACGATCAGTTCGTGCTCTCGTGCCAGATCGATCATCTCTTGCAGCAGGGCACGTGAGTAGACCGCCCCCGTGGGGTTGTTGGGGTTGATGATGACCAGGGCCCTGGTGCGCGGGGTGATCTTGGCCTTGATGTCAGCGATATCGGGCTGCCAGCCGTTCGACTCATCGCACAGGTAGTGCACCGCCCGCCCACTCGACAGGTTCGTCTGGGCGGTCCACAGTGGATAGTCGGGTGCCGGGATCAGGATTTCGTCGCCGATGTTGGTCATTGCCTGCAAGACCATCGAGATCAACTCGCTGACGCCGTTGCCGATCAGGACTTGGGGGACATCGACGTCCAAGCCGTGTGTCTGGTAGTAGTTCGCCACCGCGGTGCGAGCGGAGTAGAGGCCGCGGGCGTCGGCGTATCCGTCCGATTCGCTCATGTGGGCGACCACGCTGCGGACCATCGACTCGGGGGCGGAGAAGCCGAAGGTGGCGAGGTTGCCGATGTTCAGGTGCAGCACGCGTTGCCCTTCGGCCACCATGCGCTGCGCTTCGACCATGTTGCGGCCGCGCACGTCGTAGTGCACGCCCTGCAGTCGGGTCGCCTGCTGGTACTTCGACATCTCTCCACCTTTCCAGCGTCGCCTCTGCCTGATGCGACTCCCCAAGAATACTTGTCTGTGCGAAGCGGCGGTATCGTCGGCATGTGGCAGTCAATCGGGGAGTCATCGTTGCGGCCGCCCTCGGGATCCTCGATGAGTACGGCCTCGCCGACCTGTCGATGCGCCGAATCGGCGACGCCGTGGGGGTCCAGGCCGCCACCATCTACTGGCATTTCGACAACAAGCAGACGCTGCTGGCTGCGGTCTCGGACGTGATCTTGGCCGCCTTGGCTGAGCCGCTCAGCTGCGAGTTCGGACGCTCGTTGGCCAGTTGGGCGCGCGACCTGCGTTGCGTCCTGCTCGGTCATCGGGACGCAGCAGAACTGGTGGCGGCGACATTGGCCGTCGGGCTGGGGGAGCGTGGCCCCGACGGCCCGGCGGCACAGATCTTCCGGTCGGCGGGTTGGCCGCAGCTGGACGCGCAGCGTGCGGCCCGGGCGGCCACGCACTTCATCTTGGGTCATGTGATGCAGGAGCAGACCCGGCAGAACCTGCTCCGCGTGGGTGTGCTGGCCGCTCCTGCCGAGGCGCTGGACGATGCGGGATTCGAGCTTGGCCTACAGCTGGTGGTGAAGGGCGCCGGAACATTTCGGGAGTTTGCATAACTATTGGGGACGCGGCATAGTTATGCTATGACCTATTCGATAGCGGTGGCTGGGTGCACCGGTTACGCGGGCGGGGAGATCGTGCGGCTGGCCGCCGGCCATCCCGAGATCAGCATCGGCGCTTTGACCGCGCACTCCAATGCTGGGACGAAGCTCGGCGCCCACCTGCCGAACCTGCCCCACCTGGCCGACCGGGACGTCGTCGACACCACCACCGACAACCTTTCCGGTCATGATGTCGTTTTCCTCGCACTCCCGCATGGTGCATCGGCCAGGGTCGCTGCCGAGTTGGCCGACGATGTGCTGGTCATCGACTGTGGCGCGGATTTCCGGCTCAGCGATGCTGAACAGTGGCACAAATTCTACGGCTCCGAGCACGCCGGCACCTGGCCCTACGGCCTGCCCGAGTTGCCCGGTGCCCGCCGTGAACTGATCGGGGCCAACCGCATCGCGGTGCCGGGCTGTTACCCGACCACGGTCACGCTGTCGCTGCTGCCGGCGCTGATCTCCGGGTTGATCACCGGGCACGATGTGACTGTCGCGGCGGCGTCCGGCACTTCCGGAGCGGGCAAGTCTGCCAAACCGCATCTGCTGGGCAGCGAACTGATCAACTCAATCAGCGCCTACGGCGTCGGCGGAGTGCACCGGCACGTTCCCGAGATCTTGCAGAACATGGCACGGCTGGGCGCGGTCGCACCGACCGTCAGTTTCACCCCGGTGCTCGCACCGATGTCGCGCGGCATCCTCGCCGTGGTCACCGCCCCGATCAGCGGCCATGACGCCGCCACGGTGCAGCAGGCATACCTGGCCGCCTATGCAGACGAGCCGTTCTGCACTGTGCTGCCCGCTGGCCGATGGCCGGCGTCGAAGTCGGTGCTGGGTAGCAACGGCTTCCAGGTGCAGGTGACGGTGGATGAGTCCGCCGGACGGCTGGTTGCGGTCGGCACGCTGGACAACCTGACCAAGGGCACCGCCGGGGGTGCCATCCAGTCGATGAACCTGGCGCTCGGCCTGCCGGAGACCACCGGCCTGTCCACGATCGGGGTGGCGCCGTGAGCATCACTGCAGCGCAGGGCTTCCGGGCCGCCGGCGTCGCGGCCGGCATCAAGGCCAGCGGACGGCTGGACCTGGCGCTGGTGGTCAACCAAGGCCCACGTTTTGATGCGGCCGGCGTCTTCACCTCGAACCGCGTCTTCGCGGCCCCGGTGGCCTGGTCGCGGCAGGCGCTCGCCGACGGTCGCTTGCAGGCAGTCGTGCTGAACTCTGGCGGCGCCAATGCCTGCACCGGGCGCGAGGGCTACCAGGACACCGTCGCCACCGCCCATCGAGTTGCGTCGGCGGTCGGCTGTGATCCGGAAGCGGTCGGGGTCTGCTCGACCGGGCTGATCGGGGTCCGACTTCCGATGGAAGCACTGCTGGCCGGTGTCGACCAAGCCCATCTGGTCTTGGCGGACGCCGGTGGTGATGATGCGGCGCGCGCCATCATGACCACCGATACGGTGCCCAAGCAGGCGTCCGTCCAGGGGGTCGGCGGTTACACGATCGGGGGTATGGCCAAGGGCGCCGGGATGCTGGCTCCCGCGTTGGCCACCATGCTGGTGGTTCTCACCACCGACGCGGTCGTCGACTCGCCGACGCTGCAGGCAAGCCTCGAACAGGCCACCGCCCTGACCTTCGACCGCATCGACTCCGACGGCTGCATGTCGACCAACGACACCGTCCTGCTGCTGGCCAGCGGCGCGTCCGGCTTCACCCCCGACCCAGGCGAGTTCACCACGAATCTGGCGAAGGTCTGTTGGAGCCTCGCCCGGCAACTGATCGCGGACGCCGAGGGTGCCTCCCACGACATCGCCATTGAGATCGTCAACGCCGCCAGCGAGGACGATGCGCTCGAAGTGGCTCGCTCCGTCGGACGCAGCAACCTGTTCAAATGCGCGATCTTTGGCAACGACCCCAACTGGGGACGTGTGCTGTCGGCGATCGGGGTGACCCAGGCAACCTTCGACCCAGACCAACTTGACGTCAGCATCAACGGCATCCAGGTCTGCCGTGGCGGCGGGGTGGGCCAGGACCGCGCACTGGTCGACCTCAGCGCACGCGAATGCCACGTGCTGGTCGACCTGCATGCCGGCGGGGCCGCAGCGACGATCTGGACCAACGACTTGACCTACGACTACGTCAAAGAGAACGCGGAGTACAGCTCCTGATGGCTGAGCAGCGGGTATACAAGGAGGCCGCACTTGTGGCCAAAGCCGGCACACTCATCGAGGCGTTGCCCTGGCTGATGCAGTACGCAGGCAAGATCGTGGTGATCAAGTACGGCGGCAACGCCATGATCGACGACGAACTGAAGTTGGCTTTCGCTCAAGACATCGTCTTCCTGCGGCGGGCCGGGGTGAAACCGGTGGTGGTGCACGGCGGCGGGCCGCAGATCAGCTCGATGCTGGGTCGCCTCGACATCCAGTCCGAGTTCCGTGGCGGGCTGCGGGTCACCAGCCCCGAAGCAATGGACGTGGTCCGGATGGTTCTGGTCGGCCAAGTCGGCCGGGAACTGGTCAACCTGATCAACCGCTACGCCCCCTTCGCCGTCGGGCTCTCCGGTGAGGACGCCGGCCTGTTCACCGCCGTACCGAAGCTGATCGAGGTGGACGGCGAGGAGGTCGACCTCGGCCAGGTGGGCGACGTGGCATCGGTCAACCCGGCAGCGGTACTCGACCTGATCGAGGCCGGCCGCGTGCCTGTGGTCGCCACCGTCGCCCCTGGCCCTGACGACCTGATCTACAACGTCAACGCCGACACCGCGGCGGCCGCCCTGGCCGTGGCGCTGAACGCCGAACGCCTGGTGATGCTCACCGACGTGGCTGGGCTCTACGCCGACTGGCCGAACTCGGAAGAGGTGATCACCCAGATCACCCCGCCCGAGGTGCGTGCGCTGCTGCCCAGCCTGGCGTCCGGGATGCGTCCCAAGATGGAGGCCTGCCTGCGAGCGGTCGAGGGTGGCGTCGACCGGGCCACCATCATCGACGGCCGAGTCAAGCACGCCCTGTTGCTCGAGATCTTCACCAATGAGGGTGCCGGCACCATGATCATCAACGAACCGCAGGAGGGACGATGACCAACCAGCACGATTGGGTCAACCGCTACGACGCCACCATGATGCACAACTTCGGGCTGCCGAAGCGGGTCTTCGTGCGCGGCGAGGGGGTATACCTGTGGGACGCGGACGGTAACAAGTACACCGATATGTTCAGCGGCATCGCGGTCACCGGCCTGGGGCAGGCCCACCCAGCTGTGGTGTCGGCGGTGGCCGACCAGCTCGCCACCCTGGGCCACACCAGCAACCTCTTCGCGTCGCCGCCGCAGATCGCGCTCGCCGAGCGGCTGGCGGCGCTGGCCACCGGGGGTGACCCGGCCAAGGCAGCGCGGGTCTATCTCGGCAATTCGGGCACCGAGGCCAACGAGGCAGCTTTCAAGGCCACCAGGCTGACCGGACGAACCAAGCTGGTCGCCATGGAGGGGTCGTTCCACGGCCGGACGATGGGTTCACTGGCGCTCACCTCGACCGCCAAGTACCGCGAACCCTTCGAGCCGCTCCCCGGAGATGTCACCTTCGTGCCCTTCGGCGATGCCGAGGCCTTGGCGGCAGCGGTGGACGACAGCACTGCGGCGGTCGTCCTGGAAACCATCCAGGGCGAGAGCGGGGTGGTCGTGCCGCCTGACGGCTACCTGGCCCAGGTTCGTGCGGTGACCCGTCAGCATGGCGCGCTGCTGTGGGTGGACGAGGTGCAGACCGGCATCGGTCGTTGCGGCGAGTGGCTCACCTCGGTCGCCGACGGACTGGAGCCCGACCTGATCACCGTGGCCAAGGGGCTGGGAAACGGCGTCCCGATCGGTGCCTGCCTGGCCATCGGCCCGGCTGGCGAGCTGTTCACACCAAGCAGCCATGGCAGTACCTTCGGCGGAAACCCGGTCGCGGCGGCGGCGGGGCTGGCCGTGCTCGATGTCATCGAGGCCGACGGCCTGCTGGAGCGCAGCCGGTCGATGGGGGAGTACCTGTCGGGCGCCGTGCTCGGGCTGGGGCATCGGCAGGTACTGGGGGTTCGCGGTCGCGGTCTGCTGCGCGGCATCGAGATCGCCTCCGAGATTGCCCCGCAGGTCGCGGACGCCATCTTGGACGCCGGCTGGATCATCAACGCGCCACGCCCTGCCCTGCTGCGACTTGCTCCGCCACTGATCGTCACCACCGAGGTCATCGACGAGTTTGCGGCAGTGTTGGCGAGGACGCTGGACGCCGTGGGTGGCAATGACTGACGAGGCGCCGGCCAGGACGTCGTCAAGGGTGGCCCGGCAGGGTCTCATCATCGCCCTGATGCGCCAGCGCGAGGTCGGCTCGCAGGCGGAGTTGGCCGACCTGCTGGCCGGCGAGGGCATCACCGTCAGCCAGGGCACTCTCAGCAAGGATCTGTGGGAGATCGGTGCGGTACGGGTACGCAGCGCGGACGGCTCGCTGGTCTACGCGCTACCGAACGCCGAGGTCGCCTCCGACCATGCCGCCCACGAGGCCCGGCTGGCACGCATCTGCGCCGAGTTGCTCGTCTCGGCGCAGGGCTCGGCGAATCTGGGGCTGCTCAAGACGCCTCCGGGGGCCGCGCAGTACTTCGCGTCCGCCATCGACCGGGTGGCGCACCCCGCCATCCTGGGCACCATCGCCGGGGATGACTCCATCTTGGTGATCGCCCGGACGCCCGACGGCGGACAGGAGCTGGCGGACTGGTTCAGCGTCCTGGCGGGCGGCGAGAACCGCGACCCCGGCAACGGGACGGGACGGGCCTGATGGGAGTCACGAACGGGATGGGCGATGATGGGGCGGTGACGCACAGCCCAGATCAGCCTCCAGCTCAGCACGCCGACGGATTCCTCTGGGGAGGCCGGTTCGTCGGCGGCCCCGCGGACGCGATGTTCGCGCTGTCGGTCTCCACGCATTTCGATTGGCGGCTGGCGCTGGACGACCTGGATGGCTCGATCGCCCACGCGGCTGCCCTGCAGCGCGCCGGGCTGCTCGACGAGGCCGACCACCAAGCAATGGTGGAAGCGCTGGGCGAACTGCGCTCCGATGTGGCAGCAGGGCGAGTCGGCCCCGCAGCCACTGACGAGGACGTGCACGGGGCGCTGGAGCGGTTGCTGATCGAGCGGGTCGGCCCTGAACTCGGCGGCCGGTTGCGGGCGGGTCGATCCCGCAACGACCAGATCGCCACCTTGGTGCGACGCTGGCTACGACGCGAGATCCGGCTGGTGGCACTCGACGTGCTCACTGTCGTGGGCGCGCTGCGCGACCAGGCCGAGCGGCACTTGGGGGTGATCATGCCCGGCCGCACCCACTTGCAGGTCGCCCAGCCGGTGCTGCTCAGCCACCAACTGTTGGCGCACGCGTGGCCCTTGCTCCGTGACATCGATCGCCTCAGCGACCTGGATGATCGGGCTGCTGTCAGCCCCTACGGTTCGGCGGCGCTGGCCGGAACCTCGCTGGGACTCGACCCGCAGGCCGTCGCGGCCGAACTGGGTTTCGCGTCCAGCGTGCCGAACTCGATCGACGGCACCGCAGCCCGCGATCTGGTCGCCGAGGCCTGCTATGTGCTGGCCCAGATCGGCGTCGATCTGTCGCGGCTGGCAGAGGACGTCATCATCTGGGTGACGCCGGAGTTCGGCTTCGCAAAGTTGGACGACGCCTGGTCAACCGGTTCGAGCATCATGCCGCAGAAGAAGAATCCGGACGTCGCAGAGTTGGCCCGCGGTAAGGCTGGTCGGCTGATCGGCAACCTTGCCGGGCTGCTGGCCACCTGCAAGGGTTTGCCGCTGGCGTACAACCGCGATCTGCAGGAGGACAAGGAGCCGGTCTTCGACTCGGTCGACCAACTGCACATCCTGCTGCCGGCGGTCGCCGGCATGGTCGCCACCCTGCGATTCGATGTCGAGCGGATGGCGCAGGCTGCCCCGCGCGGCTTCTCGCTGGCAACCGACATGGCTGACTGGCTGGTGCGTCGTGGTGTCCCGTTCGCTCGTGCCCACGACATCGCGGGTGCTGCTGTTCAATACTGCGAACACGCGGGTCTCGAGCTGTCAGAACTGGACGCGTCCGCGTTGAAGCAGATCGCGCCCGAGATGGACTCCGGTGTGCTGGAGGTGCTCACCATCGAGGGTTCGGTGGCGGCGCGTGACGGTCGTGGCGGCACTGCACCCAGTCGGGTCGCCGAACAGTTGGCCGAACTGGACGCAGTGGCGGTCGATCTGCGCCAGTGGGCCGAATCGTCGACCGCACAGAACTGACCTGACGGGGGCGGGTGCCCAATCAGCGGTTTTCGTGGGCTGTGGTGAAGCCCGCTAGATGTACCCGGCCAGGACGGTTGCCGCTGCGCCGTCGAAGCTGCAGCGTCCGGCTGGTAGCCGGGTGAAGACCGATGCGATCGATGCTGAACATCTGTCGACCTTGCTTCGGTTGGACGCGTTCACTGCGGTGACGATCCCGGATGAGTTGACGCCGGCAGCGGTTCGACTCAGCCTTGGTTCAGGCCGCGTTCGATGAGGCCTACGACACTGTTGTCACGATCACGGCCCGCCGTGATCGTCTCGATCAGCGGATCGCAGCCTTGGCCGCCAACAGTCGATACGCCGATGTCGTGCGCAGGCTTGGCTGTGTGCGTGGCATTTCGACGCTGTCGGGGTTCGGGTTGGCGGTCGAGATCGGCGACTGGAGCAGGTTCACCGGCAACTCGATCGGCTCGTTCGTCGGCCTGGTCCCATCGGATAACTCCTCCGGCCAGTCACGCTGCCTGGGGTCGATCACCAAGACCGGCAACAGTCATGCCCGCCGGCTGCTGGTTGAAGCCGCCTGGCATCACCAGCACCGCTACGTTCCCGGCAAGACGATCCGCGACCGCTGGGACCTCGCCTCGCCGGCAGCCCGGGCCCGCGGTGATGCCGGGAACCGCCGTCTGAACCATCGCTGGAACCAGTTCAAAAAACGCAAGAAGGCCAACAACGTCGCCAACGCGGCGATCGCCCGCGAACTGGCGGGCTGGTGCCACCAAGCATCCAGCCTGGTGGCACCTCATCCTGCCCACTTGACAAACCATCACTCCATATCAGTACAGCTAGCTGACCCCCTCTGGCAGCAGACTCCTCAGCGCGGCCACATGCCCGGTGAAGGCCGCACGGCCGGCTGGAGTCAGGGACAGCCACGTGGTCTTGCGCAGGTCATCACGCCTCTCCGACCCCCTCTTGGCGACGACCACGTAACCGGCGTCGGTCAGAATCTTCACCTGCTTGGACAGATGGGCGTCGGCGATGTCCAAGCTGTCACGGACGTTCCCGAAGGCCATCGCATCGACGGGCTCGAGCAGGCTGCAGATTCTGAGCCTCAGCGGGGCATGGATCAGTTCGTCGAACCGGGCCTCAGCCACGCCGCACCGATCCGACGAGGGCGCGGAACACGTGGGCGCAGCCGTAGGTTCCGACCACCCACGTCAGCAGGACGGGCACGACCGCCCAGGGCCGCAGCCCCAACGAAACAAGGCCGAGAACAACGCTGAACATGGCCAGCGTCCAGACCATCACGCCTAGGGCGCCGGCGAACGCGCGGCCGCCCCAGCGGCGGAACTGGACACCCGTCTGCTGCTGCACGAAGTACCCGATGATGAACAGGACCGCGATGGCGAGCAGGGACCCATCCCCGGCGGTGTACCCCTCTCCCGGGTTGGCCGTGACTCCGTCCGCGACGAACCATGCGAGGGCGGCCCCGGCCGCCGTCATCAACGTCCAAGGGGTAGCGAGGTTGTTTGCCAACCGCTCGCGGTCGGCTTCGAGCAATGCGAGGCGATCCTGCGCCTCCTGGGAGTTGCTGTAATCAGTTGCCATATTGGCAATCTATACGACTTGCCAAAGTGGCAAGTGATGTTCGAGAAAATTCTTTGCTTGCCACCTCGCTCGCCCATCGGCACCTCCATGCTGTCGCGAACCTCGCGGCAGACATCCGGACGTTGGTGTGCGCCGTTGCCTCACGGCTAGATGTGAACTACAGTTGACACATGGTCGAGGTGGTGAAGTCCGCTACATTCGACCGCTGGCTCCGTAGACTCAAGGACCGTCGCGCGGTCGTCCGGGTCGATCGACTGGGCGCTGGTAACGCCGGAGACGCCAAGCCCGTCGGACATGGCGTCTCCGAATTGCGGATCGATTACGGCCCGGGCTACCGCGTCTACTACCTGCGCGAAGGCGAGCGGCTGATCCTGCTGCTCACCGGCGGAGACAAGTCGAGCCAGCAGACCGACATCCAACTAGCGCACCAGATCGCCGCAGACTGGCGCACCGAGGAAGGAGCAGACTGATGAGCAGCCATCCCGAGACGTTCTCCGCCTTCGACCCCGCGGATTACCTCAACAGCTTCGATGACGTGGTCGCTTATCTGGAGGCTGTGATCGATGAGGGCGAAGATGATCCCACCCTCATCACCCAAGCTCTAGGTGCCATCGCCCGGTCACGGAACCTGAGTGCGATCGCCCGCCAGGCAGGCATGAGCCGAGAGGGTCTTTACAAGGCACTGTCGGCAGGCGGTAACCCGACCTTTGCCACCGTGGTCAAGGTCGCACGCGCCCTCGGCCTCCGCGTTCACTTCGAATCCGTCGCGTAGCGCGCACCATCGGCGGCAGATGCGGATGTCCGGCGTAGCGCCTCACGCTGATGACCGGATGTATCGGGGATGTGAGCGCCAGACTTCGTTGGAGCTGAACTGAATCCCTTCAACGGTGACGTGGGGCAGCGATTCCTCTCCCGGAATCTCGGGAGCAGGCATGCACGGGTGTGGACGAGTCCGTCGAACACCTCTCGCGGGGATCCGAACTGCTAGCGACGCCCGCCAGCGCGAGAAATGAGCCCTTGCAGCTCCGACAGGTCCTTGCATGCGCTTCGTCTTGAAGGCAGGCGCCGGTAGGGGTTTCAGAGGAGGTGTATCCCTTCGTCGGTGGTGACCGGCAGCCGGGCGAGTCAGGACGCGTCTTGGACGCTCCCGATGATCAACTGTGTCCCCGTCTCGAGGCGTGTCGGGGATGATCCCCGCATCCCGTGGACGTACCGATGACGCGCTTCACGGTATTCCTCGATCTGCCGCCAGGGCTTCCCCACGTTCTTGACCTGTTGGGGGGTAGTTGTCGACCACCTTCTTGAACACGGCGTTGTAGTGCTCCAACGAATGCAGCTTTGCGTCCGCCAAAGCCGAGTAGACGTCGCGGACCTTCCAGCCCTTCTCGGCCAGCGCGACGACGAGGATGCGGATTTTCAATCCCTCCCACGCGACCCAGGCCAGAAGGAGAGCCTCCGGTGTTCCCTGGCCGCGCGCTCGCGAGACTTCCTCTTGGGCGCAGACCTGGTGCCATAAGTGTGTCTTGTAGGCAGATCCGTTGTCGGACAGGACTCGTTCGACGTTGACGCCACGCTGCCCGAACCAGTGGACCGCCCGGACCAGGACAGCGGTGGCGGTCACTGCGGTCTCGTCATCGTGCACTTCGGAATAGACCATCCGCGAGTGGTCGTCGATCACGGAGTGGATGTAGGCGTGGCCCATCTTGGGCTGACTGCGTTTGTTGCGAGGCTTGTCAGTTTCGGCGCGGTGCGGTTGCCTTGTTGGCGTCCGAGGTAGCGCCAGCCGCCACCATCGGGGATGTTGCCGACCTTCTTCACATCGACATAAGCCAGAGAGCCGGGATGGTCGTGCTCGTAGCGGCGGACCGGTTCACCGGTGGCCCGGTCGACATGGCTGAGCCGGTTCATCCGGCATAGCTTGACGACCTTCAGCGAGGTCTTGGCTGGGCTGGTGTGGGGTCGACTGGAGCGGTCCTGCATCGATTCACCAGCACGGTAGCGATCAGCCCAACGTTTCACCGTGGGCCACGAGCACTGGAAGCGGGCGGCGACCTCGGCGATCGGGACACCGTTATCGACGACGAGCCTGGCAACAATCAGGCGGTGTTTTGGGGTCAAGGCTGCGTTAGCGTGGGACACAAGAGGGCCTTCCTGGCTTGACGGAACTGTCGCAAGTCCCACTCAACCAGCGAAGGCCCTCCCTCGCTCACACGACCGGATCACAGCCACTCAACCAACGTGTCCGGTCAGTACAGCTAGTCTGTCGGGGTGAACGCGCTGCTTGAAGAACTGACTTGGCGTGGCTTCGTCGCCCAATCGACCGATGTGGACGCACTGGCGGCCCACTTGGACGCAGGCCCCATCACGTCCTATGTCGGTTTCGACCCGACAGCGGCGTCTCTGCACATCGGCCATCTCATGCAGCTGCTGGTGGCCAGACGCATTCAGGAGGCCGGTCATCGACCCATCCTGCTGGTGGGTGGCGCCACCGGATTGATCGGCGATCCCAAGCTGGCCGGCGAGCGGGTGATGAATGATGCCGCTGTGGTGCATGAATGGGCTGAGCGATTGCGCGACCAGGTCAGCGGGTATGTCAGCTTCCAGGGCGACAACGCCGCCCTGGTGGTGAACAACTTCGATTGGACGTCGACACTGTCGACTTTGGACTTCCTGCGGGATGTCGGGAAGCACTTCCCGGTCAACAGGATGCTCGCTCGCGATGTGGTTGCACGCCGCCTCGAGGACGGCATCAGCTTCACCGAGTTCGCCTACGTGCTGCTGCAGTCCCTCGACTACCGGGAGCTGTACCGGACCCGCGGGGCGACGTTGCAGACCGGCGCCCAGGACCAGTGGGGGAACATCACTGCGGGCATCGACTTCATAAGACGCACTGAAGGGGTTCAGGTGCACGGTCTGGTGACCCCGCTGCTGACCAAGGCGGACGGCAGCAAGTTCGGCAAGACCGAGGCAGGGACGGTATGGATCGATCGGGAACTCACCTCCCCGTTCGCCTTCCACCAGTTCTGGCTGAACGCCGAGGACGCCAAGGTGATCGAGTACCTGAAGATCTTCACCTGGCGCAGCCTGAACGAGATCACCGAGTTGGCCGAGCAGACCGCCAATCGGCCGCAATTGCGGGCCGCCCAGCGCGCCCTGGCAGACGACATCACCGATCTGGTGCATGGCAGGGCTGAGCGGGAGGCGGCGGCAATAGCTGGCCGAGCACTGTTCGGGGGTGCCGATTTGGGTGAATTGCCTGAAGCCACGCTGCCCGCGGTGATGGCGGAACTGGGAGCTGTCGATCTGCACGCAGCCGACGGCCAACTGCCCCTGGTGAGCGACGCTCTCGTCGCCGGCGGGGTGGTGGCGTCCAAGTCCGCCGGGCGCCGGGCCATCGCGGAAGGCGGCGCGTACCTGAACAATCGCAAAGTGATTGACGTGGAGCAGCGACTGGCCCGTGACGATCTGCTGGCCGGCGGTTGGGCTGTGCTGCGTCGAGGAAAGCGCACGGTGGGCGCGGTAAGAATCGTTTGACAAGCGATTACTCTGGTCGCCCAGGGACGATTTGCCTCATTGGGAACCTCCGTGTAACGTTGGCGAAGCCTTCTGAGCGAGACGGACGCAAGAGTTCCTGGTACAGGGCCCCATCACGGGGGCCGAACCAAAGGAGAATGCGGCTGGGCCGGGGGCCGACCAACGACAAAGAATCTGAACCGCAGACGGGGTGTGTGTCCAGCAAGGGCCCACCGCAGAGCGGAGAAGATTCAACGGAGGCGAACCGCAGGGTTTGACTTCTGGCCGAGAACTCGGTAAAGTTGGACGAGTCGCTCCGGTGAGAACCGGGCACATGACAACAGCAGATCGAAGAGTGACGAGTCGGCCCAGCCGGCAAGGAACAAAGCGATCGAATAAGGGCCGAAAAGAGCCGGTTTGACAGCCGACCAAGAGGCCCGATAAAGTAAATCGAGTTGCCCCAAGCAGCGGCCGGAAAAGCCAAAGCAAGGAGCGCATCCGAAACTTGAGAACTCAACAGCGTGCTTAAAAGTCAATGCACAATATGCACTAAAAGATCCCGTGCTCATTGGCAGGAGTAATCCTAAGAATGAGTTTCGAGATTCCTTTGATGAGTGACAATCCAGTGATGGAAATCTTGTCAGCATCAAACATCAAAGTTGACGACAACCGGCCCTTGGGTCTGTGTCGATAGATTTTCAACGGAGAGTTTGATCCTGGCTCAGGACGAACGCTGGCGGCGTGCTTAACACATGCAAGTCGAACGGTAAGGCCCTTCGGGGTACACGAGTGGCGAACGGGTGAGTAACGCGTGAGTAACCTGCCCTTGACTCTGGGATAACAGATGGAAACGTCTGCTAATACCGGATACTCAGCCTTGTGGGCATCCACAGGGTTGGAAAGCTCCGGCGGTCAAGGATGGACTCGCGTCCTATCAGCTAGTTGGTGGGGTAATGGCCTACCAAGGCGACGACGGGT
>RRZT011397130.1_pt1 | contig 24377 bp, 22 predicted proteins | sample 2165551 | NCBI WGS metagenome assembly RRZT01 (sample SAMN10456910, study PRJNA506462) | wastewater metagenome | biome: wastewater; feature: sludge; material: wastewater sludge; isolation source: wastewater sludge with Escherichia coli K12::gfp cells carrying plasmid... | place: USA: Moscow, Idaho... | reverse complement strand
TATTTAATAACTGCTTCTTTCTTATCCATTGTTCTTTCACAATAGAAACATCTCAAACTATTTTCATCTTCTAACTCAAATTTTGATTCAATATCTTCAATATTTGTAATACATTTATTATTTTGACATTTTATAATATTGTGTAAAACTTCTGGTAAAGTTGGATATTTTTTATCTACAACTTTAAAATTTTCTATTATATTAATAGTTGATTTTTCAGCAATTAATGCTATTTTTTCAATTTCTGCTGAACTCAATTTTCTATCTGCAATCTTAATAATTCCTTTTTTCCCGCTTCTACTACTATCAATATTAAAAGCAACTGTAATTCTTTCATTTGAAGATGTTAACCCCAAAAGTTCAACAATTTTCATAGTTTTATCACTAGGAATATGGTCAATAACTGTTCCATTTTTTACTGCTGTAATTTGTAATTCCATTAAAAATCACCTTCTTTTAACTTTGGCTTATAACCTGTCACTAGAGAAAGTAAAGCTTGTCTTACAGGAACTCCATTAGCTGCTTGTTCAAAATATCTAGCATATTTTGTATTATCAAGGTTTGTAGAAATTTCATTTACTCTTGGTAAAGGATGTAAAACAATCATATGTTCTTTTGCTTTTCCTTCTACTTCTTCCTTTGTCAAAATATACACACCTTTTACTTTTTCATATTCATCATCATCTGGAAATCTTTCCCTTTGAATTCTAGTCATGTAGAATATATCTACTTCTCCCATAATTTCTCTATAATCATTTAAAAGCTCATATTCTATACCTAATTTGTCTAAATCATCTAATAAATATTTAGGCATTTGAAGTGTTTCTGGTGCAACAAAGTACATTTTAGCTCCAAAATGTGTTAATGCTTTTACTAAAGAATGAACTGTTCTACCATATTTTAAGTCTCCAACAAAGGCTACTTTATGGTTGTTCAAAGTATTAAATTCCTTTAAAATTGTATATAAATCAAGTAATGTCTGACTAGGATGTTGATTTGTTCCATCTCCAGCATTAATAACAGGAACTTTTGAGACTTCTGCTGCAAGCCTTGCTGCTCCATCACTTGGATGCCTCATGACAATAACATCAGAATAACTTGCAGCCATTCTAATTGTATCTGATAAGCTTTCTCCCTTTTTTGCTGATGTTCCATCTGGTGAATCAAATCCCAAAACTTGAGCACCTAATCTTTGTGCTGCTGACCAAAATGATAATCTTGTCCTTGTAGAAGGCTCAAAGAAAAGAGTAGAAACTACTCTTCCCTTTAGTAGATTTTCATTAGGATTTTCTTCAATTTCTTTTGCACAGTTCAAAATATGAATTATTTCTTCTTTTGACAAATCTCGCATAGAAATAATATCTTTCCTTGACTCTTTCATTAAAAACCAACCTTTCAATTTTAATTAGAAATTAGTAATGAGTAGTTAGTAATTAAAGAATATTCAATAATTACTAATTCCTAACTCATAATTACTAATTAGATTTATATAGTTGCTATATCAATTACATCTACATTTTTCAAGTGTGTTTCTTCTTCAAGAATTCTTATTACTGCATCTAATGTATCTAAAGATGTCAAAACTTCTACCCCATATTCAATAGCTGTTCTTCTTATTTTAAATCCATCTCTTAAAGAGTCATTTGCTTTAGTTGGTGTATTGATAAGAATATCTATTCCTCTATTTTTAATTACATCAAGAATGTTCGGTGACTCATCATCAAGTTTATTTACTTTTTCACTCTCAATTCCTTTTTTCTTTAGGTATTCATAAGTTCCACCAGTAGCTTTTAATTCATAACCAAGTTTAATCATTCTTTGTGCCATTGATAAAAATTCTAATTTATCGTTATCGTTAATTGTTACAAGAACTTTTTTACCTCTTTTTATGTAGTTTTTATTAGAAGCAATTAACCCTTTATAAATAGCCTCTTCATATGTATGTCCTACACCTAAAACTTCTCCTGTTGATCTCATTTCTGGTCCAAGGCTTACTTCAACATTTCCCAATTTTTCTGTTGAGAATACTGGCACTTTTACAGAAACAACATTAGGTTTTTTATAAATTCCTGTTCCATATCCTAAATCTTTCAACTTTTGTCCTAACATACATTTTGTTGCAAGGTCAATCATTGGAACACCTGTTACTTTAGATATATAAGGAACTGTCCTTGATGATCTAGGATTTACTTCGATTACATAAACTTCACCTTTATAAGCTATAAATTGAATGTTTATCATTCCACTTACATTTAAAGCTTTTGCCAATTTTTCAGTATTATCTAATATAGTATCTTCAATTTTTTTAGAAATATTTTGACTTGGATAAACAGTAATACTGTCTCCTGAATGTATCCCAGCTCTTTCAAGATGTTCCATTATTCCAGGTATTAAAATATTTTCTCCATCACAAATTGCATCTACTTCTATTTCAATTCCGTTTAAATATTTGTCTATTAAAATTGGGTTTTCTGGGTCTCTATCAAAAGAAGCGTCTAAATATTTTCTTAATTGAGCTTCGTCATAAGTAATTTCCATTCCTTGCCCACCAAGTACATATGAAGGTCTTACAAGTACAGGATATTCTAATTTATTAGCTTCTTTTACTCCTTCTTCTGTTGACCAAATAGCTTTTCCTTTTGGTTTTTTTACTCCAAGATTATCTGTAATTTCATCAAATTTTTCTCTATCTTCTGCAGCATCTACCCATTTTGGTTGTGTTCCTAAAACTGTTATATTTTTTGCTTCTGCAAATTTAGCCAGTTTTATTGCTGTTTGTCCTCCGAATTGAAGTACAACTCCTTCAGGTTTTTCTTTTTCTATAATATTCATTACATCTTCTTCTGTAAGAGGTTCAAAATATAATTTATCTGCTGTTGAAAAATCTGTCGAAACTGTTTCAGGGTTATTATTTACAATGATGGTTTCATATCCAAGACTTTGTAGAGCGTATATACTATGAACTGTACAATAATCAAATTCTATTCCTTGCCCAATCCTAATTGGTCCAGAACCTATAACCATTATTTTCTTTTTATTACTAACTTCTACCTCATCATATTGGTCATATGTTGAATAATAATATGCTGAAACTGCTTCAAACTCTGCAGCACAAGTATCAACCATTTTATAAACTGGGTTTACATTTAACTCTGTTCTTTTTGCTTTAATTTCATCTTCAGAAACACCCATTAATTGAGCCATTCCTTTATCAGAGAATCCTTTTTTCTTCCAATTTCTAAGGTTCGTTGGATTTAAATCTTCTAATTTTGTATTCTTCAAGATTTCTTCTTGTCTAACTATCCACTCAAATTTTTCTATGAAGAAAATATCAATTCCAGTTAATTTAGCAAGATTTCTTTTTAAATATCCTCTTCTTAAAAGCTCACATAATTCAAATATTCTTTCATCATCAGGCTTTTGTATTCTTGCTTTTAAATCTTCAATTTTTCTACTTTGAGCTTTTTTATGAACCATTGAGAATTGTCCAATATCCAATGAACGAATCCCTTTTAAAAATGCACTTTCAAAGTTATTCCCAATTGCCATAATTTCCCCTGTAGCCATCATTTTTGTCCCAAGGAATTTAGTCGCATCTCTAAACTTATCAAAAGGCCATTTAGGAATTTTTACTACTACATAATCAAGAGCTGGTTCAAAACAAGCATATGTTTTTCCTGTAACATCATTTTTTACTTCATCAAGAGTATATCCTAATGATAATTTTGCAGCAACTTTTGCAATTGGATATCCTGTAGCTTTTGAAGCTAATGCTGAGGATCTTGATACCCTTGGATTAATTTCAATTATTGCATATTCAAACGAATTTGGATTTAAAGCAAATTGTACATTACATCCTCCAATTACTCCAATTTCATTAATTATTTTTATTGATGAAGTTCTAAGCATTTGATACTCTTTATCACTTAAAGTTTGAGATGGTGCTACAACAATTGAATCTCCCGTATGTATTCCAACAGGATCAATGTTTTCCATATTACAAACTGTTATACAGTTCCCATTTGCATCTCTTATTACTTCATATTCTACTTCTTTCCAACCCATAATAGATTTTTCTAAAAGAACTTGTCCAACTCTTGATAAAGAAAGTCCTTTTAACAAAATGTCTTTCAATTCTTCTGGTGTTTCTGCAATTCCACCACCAGAACCACCTAATGTATAAGCAGGCCTTACTACTAAAGGATATCCCATTTCCCCTGCTACTTTAATTCCTGTTTCAAGGTCTTCTACTATAGTACTTGCTATACAAGGCTCTCCAATTTTTTGCATTGCCTCTCTAAATAATTCTCTATCTTCTCCTCTTTTTATTGACTCAATAGGAGTTCCTATAACCCTTACATTGTATTTTTGTAAAATTCCTTTATCAAATAACTCTACAGCCATATTAAGACCTGTTTGTCCACCCATTCCACATAAAACAGAATCTGGTCTTTCTTTAGCTATTATCTTTTCAATAAATTCTGCTGTAATTGGTTCAATATATATTTTATCTGCTACGGCTTTATCTGTCATAATTGTAGCTGGATTTGAATTTACTAATACTACTTCAATACCTTCTTCTTTTAAAGCCTGACATGCTTGTGTTCCTGAATAATCAAATTCTGCTGCTTGTCCAATAACAATTGGTCCTGACCCAATAACAAGAGTCTTTTTTATACTTTTATCTAACATTTATATTAACCTCCACAAGTTTAGTTAAGAATTAATAGTTAAGAGTTATTAATTTTTTGATTTGCTTTCCAAAACTTTCATTAACTATTAATTATTCATTATTCCCTATTAACTGCCTTTTATTTTATCAGTGATAAGAAATCATCAAATATGTACGCAGTTTCTTCTGGTCCTGGTGAAGCTTCTGGATGGAACTGAACACATCTTATATTTAATTCTTCACTTTTCATTCCTTCTACCGAATTATCATTTAAATTTACATGAGTTAACTCCATTTTTTCTGGTAATTCATAAACTACATATCCATGATTTTGTGATGATATATAAATTTTATTTTTCTCAAGGTCTTTAACTGGATGATTACATCCTCTATGACCAAATTTTAATTTTTTAGTTTTTCCACCTAATGCTAAACCTAAAAGTTGATGTCCCAAACAAATTCCTGATATTGGTAATTTCCCAACAAAATGTCTGATTGTTTCTAAAACTTCTGGTAAATCTTCTGGGTCTCCAGGGCCATTTGATAAAAATAACATATCTGGGTTCCATTCTTCAATTTCTTTAAAATTTGTATAAGCATTAAATACTTTCACATTACAACCTCTATTAACAAAAGACTCAACAATATGCTTTTTTATTCCAAAATCCATTATTGCTACTTTTTTGCCATCTTCAGAACCTTCTACCTCATAAGCCTCTTTTACCGAAACTGTTTTTACGGCTTCTTTGTTACTAAACTTATCAAATAGAACTTTAATTTCTTCCTCTGTCAACTCATTTGTAGTAATAATTGCTTTCATTGCCCCATTATCTCTGATTATTTTTGTAAGCTGTCTTGTATCTACCCCTTTAAATCCAGCTACTTCATTTTGCTTTAGATACCCATCAACTGTTAACTCACATCTCCAGTTGTTTGGAAGTTTTGCGTCTTCCTTAATTACAAATCCTTTAACTTTAACACTATCAGATTGCATATCTTCCAAATTAACACCATAGTTTCCTATTAAAGGATAAGTTGCTACAACTATTTGTCCAAAATAAGAAGGATCTGTTAAAAGTTCCTGATATCCAGTCATTCCAGTATTAAACACCAATTCTCCCACGCTGTCTGCAATATGCCCAAATGCTTTACCCTCAAACACTTGACCATTTTCCAAAATAAGTTTTGCTTTCATAATAACCCCTTTCAAAGTTAATAAAAAAGGAATGATAACTATTTAACTAAATAGCTTTCATTCCTCTAATATGATAAATATTTTTTAAACAATTTAATAACAAAAACATAAAATCAATAATGACAAAATCAAAAACTTTATTGGTAAAATCCCAAATGCCAATATTCCAATCAATTTCAAAATTCTTTTTCTTTTTTAAAAATAGATTTAGCATAATATTGACCTCCTTTTTTGATTTTCCCTAAACTTTCAAAAGTATATCAGAATTTCAATTAAATGTCAATATGAAATTATAAAATTTTAACTAAGGCTAATATAATTTCTTGTGTATCATCTAGTCTTTGTAAGAAAAATATAGTGTCTTCGTCTTCTAATATATAATCATAAGTTGTAAACAATTTTGTTTTATTGTCTAACTCTAACTTAATACCAGTTTCTTCAGGATAAATATCAACTATTTTTCCAGTACTTTCCATTTCAAAGTCATCATATCTAACTTCTACATAAACATTTTTTCCTGTAATTTTTTCTTTTAATTCTTTTATTTCCATTATTTTCCTCCAGATTTAAAACATTTTTCTTTGTGCCATATATAGAGCAACTGCTCCAGCAGCAAAGAAAGATATTATTCCTATAATACTAAAAGCTCCTGTCATTGTTGCAAAAGGAACTTTAACATTCATTCCAAAAAAACTTGATATCATTGTCGGTATTGACAATACAATTGTAATTCCTGTAAGAAATTTCATTTTTATATTAAGATTATTGGAAATGACAGACCCAAATGCACCCATTACTCCATTCAAAATATTACTATATATATTAGCCATCTCTATGGCTTGCCTATTTTCAACGATTACATCTTCAAGTAATTCTTTATCTTCAGGATATTTTTTAATTGCCTCTAATCTTAATAATTTTTCAAGAACAGCTTCATTACTTCTAAGTGATGTAGAAAAGTAAACAAGTGATTTTTCAAGTTCTAATAATTGAACAAGTTCTTTGTTTCTCATTGATTTTTCAAGTTCTTTTTCTAACTCTGTACTAAGTCTATCAATAGCTCTAAGATTATTTAAGAAGTACGTAGCGTTCTTAAAAAGAAGTTGAAGAATAAATCTTGTTTTTTTCTCTGTATAAAATTCTCTTACATATCCTGTTAAAAATTCTCTAAATAAATTTAATTCTCTTGAACAAATTGTAATAATATTTTTAGAAGTTAAAATTATTCCAAAAGGTAGTGTTGAATATTTCCCTTTTGAATCTTCAGAATGAATTAAAATAGGTGTATCTACTATTATTAGTGAGTAGTCAGACTCCACTTCAATCCTTGACCTTTCTTCCTCGTCAAGTGCTGCTTTTAGGTGAATTACCTCAATATTTAATTTTTGACTAACCAATTCCATTTCTTCTTCTGAAGGGTTTTCTAAATGAACCCAAGCTCCTACTTCAATTTCTTTGAGCTTAGTCAATTTATTATCAATCGTTTTTAATATTTGCATATTATCCCTCCGTATTTTATTGTTTTCTTAGTAAACAATTAAAATACACACAAGAATATTATGCAAATCTTTATTGTTTACTTAAGTTTTACTACACTTCTGACTACCGTCCATTAGATATCACTTCCTTTACAAGACAAAAGATTGGATAGCTCCAATCTTTCTTAAAATTTTCACACATATATTTTAACATAGTTTACAGTTTTTAGTCAACAAAATAATCTTTCATTTACTTAGCTTTTAAGTTAATTTACTTGACCTTTTATAAAATTTGTGTATAATATCAATTATAAAATTTCTAATATAGGAGGATTTAAATGGCAGAATTAAAATTTTTTATTAAAGAAAATTTGGGAGTAATTTCAGAAGGTTCAAAAGGATGGAAAAAAGAAGTTAACTTGGTTTCTTGGAATGATAGAAAAGCTAAATTAGATATTAGAGATTGGGATGAATCTCATGAAAAAATGGGAAAAGGTATAACTCTTTCAAAAGAAGAATTAATAGAACTTAAAGAAATTTTAAATAAAATAGACGTTGAGAGTTTGGATATTTAGAGGGAATAAATGTTTAACTTAAAATGAGAAAGCTTTTATACTTATTGGAAACTCTAAAGGTAAATCCATTATTAAACAAATATATATATTTCTAAATAACAAAGATTTCAAAGAGTAAACAATATTTCTTTGAATCTTTGTTAATTTTTTTATCATTTTCCACTTTTTATATCTTAAAACCTCACTATAAGATTATATAAACCAAAGGACTTATCTAATTTTCACAATTTTATTAGCTCATTTTTAATTTTTATCCCCTGTCATCCACTGTATTTTTTACATTTTTCTTGTGTTTAAAAAACACATTGTGTATTTTTTTCAAAAAAATATTGACAAAATAAAAATAAAAAGATATCATCATAACATAAATATGAAAAGCTTACCACATATTGAATTTTTTAGGAGGTTATAATGAATTATGAAAAATTAGCAGGAGATATCCTTGCTTTTATTGGTGGAAAAGATAATATCATAAGCGTTGCACATTGCGCTACAAGATTAAGGTTAGTTTTAAAAGATGTCTCTGCAGAAGTTGTAAATAAAGCAGAATTAGAAGCTCTTACAGAAGTAAAAGGAGCTTTTTACACAAGTGGACAATACCAAATAATTTTAGGTCAAGGAATTGTTAACAAAGTATATGAAGAATTTGTAAAATTTGATGGGATTAAAGCAACAACAGAGAGTGATATTAAAAACGATGCTATAAAAAAATTAAATCCTGTTCAAAAATTAGCTAGAACTCTTTCAAATATATTTGTTCCAATTATCCCAGCTATAGTTGCTTCAGGTCTTTTAATGGGACTTTTAGGAATGGGGTCAAGATTTGAATGGTTTAGTTCAGAAAGTGATATTTTTGCTTTATTAGATATGTTCTCAAATGCTGCCTTTGTATTTTTACCAGTAATTGTTGCATTTTCTGCTGCAAGAGAGTTTGGAGCAAATCCATATTTAGCTGCAACTTTAGGAGGGATTCTTATCCATCCAGCCTTACAAAATGCTTGGACTGTAGGGGGAGGAATTTCTGGTTTCTTCAAAATTGGACCTCTTTCAATAGCAAAATTAGGATATCAAGGAACAGTTTTACCAATTCTAATTGCTGTATGGGTAATGGGAATAATTGAAAAAAATGTTAGAAAGGTTGTTCCAAATGTACTAGATATTATTTTAACACCGTTTATAACAATTTTATCAAGTGGATTAATTTCTCTATTTATAATTGGACCATTAGGAAGATTAGTTGGAACAGGTATTTCATCTATGCTAGGATTAGTACTTGGAAAAGGAGGAATAATAGCTGGATTAGGATTTGGAGGACTATATTCTTCAATAGTTATAACAGGAGTTCATCACTCATTCCATGCTTTTGAAGCAGAAATGATTAAAAATTTAGGTGGGAACTATTTACTTCCAATATGGGCTATGTCAAATGTTGCTCAAGGTGGAGCAGCTTTGGGAGCTTTCTTTAAGACAAAAAATTCAAAAATTAAAGCAATTGCATTGCCTGCTAGTTTATCTTGTTTATTAGGTATTACAGAAGCTGCTATATTTGGGGTAAATTTAAGATTAGTAAAACCATTTATTGGAGCTGCAATTGGAGGAGCTTTAGGTGGAGCTTTTGTAGTGTTCATGAAAGTATATATGACAGGAGTAGGGGTTACAGGTATTCCGGGAATAGCAATTGTTGCAAATGGTAGCTTACTTTACTATATGATTGGAATGATAATTGCTTTTGGAGGAGCTTTTATTTCAACTTGGATACTAGGAGTAAAAGAAAGCGAGTAACAAGATTCAGGAGGAGAAATGACTAAAAAAGAGATATTGGAAAAACTTCAGAATGATAAAGATGAGTTTAGATTAAATTATCATATTACACCAGCTAAGGGTCTGTTAAATGACCCTAATGGTTTGGTTGAAAAAGATGGTAAATACTACATATTTCATCAATGGAATGAAAATGATTGTGAACATGGTCTTAAAAGTTGGGGACTTTTTACAACTGAAAATTTTATTGATTGGAAAATTGAAGGAATTCAACTTAGTCCTACTGATTGGTATGATAAAAATGGATGTTATTCTGGTTCAGCTATTGTTAAAGATAATAAAATCCATTTAATATATACAGGAAATGTTAGAGATGAAAAAGGTGAAAGAGAAAGCTATCAATGTATTGCTATTGAAACAAAAGAAGGATTTGAAAAAAAAGGTCCTGTTATAAGTGAAATTCCTGCAGGTTATACACCACATTTTAGAGACCCTAAAGTTTGGGAAAAAGATGGCGTATTTTATGCTGTAATAGGAGCTCAAAGTACTGATTTAAAAGGTGAAATTTTATTTTATAAGTCAGATGATTTGTTAAATTGGGAACTAGTAAGTTCTATTTATGATAAAAAAGATTTAGGTTATATGCTTGAATGTCCTGATTTTTTTGAGTTGGATGGAGTAGGAGTTTTACTATGTTCTCCTCAAGGACTAGAACCAGAAGGGATTTTATACAATAATATATATCAAAGTGGATATTTATTAGGAAATATTAACTATTCTAATGGGCAAGGAAGTTGGAATTCTTTTACAGAACTTGACAGAGGATTTGATTTTTATGCGCCACAAACTTTTTTAGATAATAAAGGTAGAAGAATTTTAATTGCATGGATGGGGCTAGAAGGGGATATTCATCCAACTATTGAAAGAAAAAACTGGATTCATGCTTTAACAATTCCAAGAGAGCTAAAAATTATTGATAATAAAATTCATCAAGTACCTTTAGAAGAATATAGAATGCTTAGGGATAAGAAAATAGAAGTTGAAAATCTAGAAGTAGATGGGATTTTAGAGGTAGAAAGCCTTTATGGAAATTCTTTTGAAATGATTGTAGAAATAGATGAACTTCATTCAAATAATTTTGGAATTAATTTTAGAAAATCTGAAAATGAAAAGATATCTTTAAGTGTTGAAAATAATTTAGTTTGTTTGAACAGAGACAATACAGATTCATTAAAAGGTAAAAGATATTTTGAAACAGATTCACAAAACCATAAATTTCATATTTTTATGGATAAAAGTTCCATAGAAGTTTTTTATAATGATGGTAAAGAAGTTTTCACATCAAGACTTTATGTTTCAGAAAAATCAAATGGTATTGAGTTTTTCTCTAATAACGGAAAAACAAAATTTAAAAAGATTGAATTTTACTCTTTGAAAAAATTTAATTATTCCATATAATGAAATTCAACTATAATGCTTTTATACACGTAATTTATAAGCTTATACTACAACAAAAAGTAGGTTCACCATACTTTGATTCATACTTAATTATATCAATAATTATAACTTTCTATAAGCATAAAAAATAAAAATTAAGCAGAATTTAAAAATTCTGCTTAATTTTCTATTCCTCATTAGTTTTCAATTTATGAAAAGTAATTCTATTTCTTCCATTAATTTTTGATTTATATAAGGCATTATCAGCTGTCTCAATAATCTTATTTAAAGATGGCTGACTCATATCATGACTATAATGAGTTAATCCCATGCTTACAGTAATTAAAATATCTCTGTTATCAATATTAATTGGCGTTTTTTCTACTTTTCTTCTAATATTATTAGCAATTTTTATACCATTTTCAGGTGAAGTGTTAGGAAATAATATTAAAAATTCCTCTCCACCATATCTTCCAAAAACATCTGATTCTCTAACTCTTGATTTTACTATTTTTACAAATTCTTTCAATACTAAATCTCCTGCAAGATGTCCATAATTGTCATTTATTTTTTTAAAAAAATCTATATCAATCATTAATATACAAAACTCCTCTTTATAACGAGAAGATTTATAAAGTTCAAATTGAGCAATTTCTAAGAAATTTGACCTATTACAGACACCAGTTAAAAAATCATGAGTTGCTAAAAATGAAAGATTTTGAATAAGTTCCTTTTGATTAGTAACATCTTGAAAAATAAAAATAATTCCCACTTCTTGTCCATTACTAATCACATTACTTTTCTTAAATTCAATAGAACTTTTTTTATTGAAATGAGTAATGATTTCAATTTCAAAACATTCTAAATTTGCTTTTTCTATTATCTCGTTTCCATAACTAATGCAATTTAGATTTTTTCCTATTAATTCTTCTGTTAAAAAAGGTAAAATTCTACCTGCACTACTATTTACATCAATAATTTTCCATTCTTTATCTATTACTAATATTCCTTCATTTATATTATCAAAAGATGAGTATCTAACAATTTCTTTTAAATCAATTACACTATATTTAAAAATGGCAATATAAAATAAATAAGTCATACAAAAAAAACCTACTCCTGTAAAATCCAAATTATATGGAGTCATTTTTAATAAATATAATAAATTTGTTATAGGAGGAAATATAGATCCTAAAAGCATGTATTCTCCACGCTTTCTTGCTAATCCTATGTTTTTTGTAAAGCATTTGAGAAAAGCAAAAAAACTAGAAAATAATATAAGATAATTATAAGAAATAAAAACATAGTAAAACCAATTTTTCTTTAAAATAATTGGGCTATAGCTCCTAAATGACGCGAACTTTACACTTGCATAGTATAAGTGATGATATTCATTAGTCATTACAAGAAAAAAAGTAATAAAAGGAATAATAGAGCTATAAAACATCATATTTATTTTAGGATATTTGTTGTAATAAAATCTGTAAGCAAATATAAACCAAAATATTGGGAGAAAAGATAATCCAAAATATTGAAATTTAAGAGAAATGAAACTTAAATTTTCATTTTGTGCTAACAATTCTACTCCATAACCAAAAGAAAATAAAGCTTCTGTTATGGTCATCAAGCCAAATATAAGAGAAAGTCTATTATTGTGAGATTTAAGAATTTTGTAAGAAAAAAGTATTAAAGAAAATGTAATTAAAAATTGTAGGTAAGCAAAGTAAGTAATAAACATTATGCCTCCTTAAAATATTTAAAAATTTTATAAAATCAATCATTGTTCTATTCAATGAACTTTTTGACTTTCCTTTAAAAAAATATAATATTTATAATAAATTTAATTCAAATTTATTTTTTAGAAGTTATCAAGTTTTAATTATCATTATTAAAGCGATAATTAAATTATAGAAAATTTATTATTAAAAATCATTTATAATTTAACTAATATTAAAATTAACTATATTTTTTAGAATAATGTGCATTATACTAAAAAGTATTTTTTAAATTATTTTTTTATACAAACAATAATAATTGTAAATATATTATATCCTATAAAAAAATATAAGAAAAAATATTGGTTTATGTCTAATTATTTCTTTTAAAAATTTAAAAAAAATGGTAAAATAATTGGCACGTTTAATTTTGAGTCAAAAAATTTTTTTAAGAAATCTTTATAAAACAAAATAATCAATATAAAGATAAAATATTGTTAATTGTGTTCTATTTTAGAAAATTAAAAACTTTTTTAGTATATTGACTCTTTTAAAATTAAATGGTAAATTTGATTAAGCTTATAAATTAAAGATAAGCTTATATATCAATTTTTAAAAATATATAATATACTATAAACTATAATGAAAGAAGGATTTTTATGAATTTTTTAGATTTTTTTGGCTACTTATCATCAGTAATAATTTTAATTTCTTTAACTATGAGTTCCATAATTAAATTAAGGGTTATTAATACTTTTGGATCATTATTATTTACAATTTATGGATTTATTGTAGGCTCTATTCCTACTGCCTTTTTAAATCTTGGAATTGTAATTATAAATATTTATTATTTATATAAAATTTTAAAAAAAAAGAACGAATTTAAACTAATTGAGACTACTTCTGACTCAGAATCTTTTAAACATTTTTATGAATTGAACAATAAAGAATTAAAAGAAATCTTTGGAAATTTCTCTATTAATAAGGAAGATAAAATTTTCTTTATGACAAGAAATCATAATACTGCTGGAATTTTAATTGGAGAAATGGAAAAGGAATTATTAAAAATTAAAGTAGATTATGTTATTAAAGAGTATAGAGATTTTAAATTAGGAAGCTACTTTTTCAATGAAAATACAAGCGATTTAACAGTTAAAGGGATTAAAAAAGTGTATTGTGAATCATTAAATTTAAAACATAAAGAATATTTAGAACAAATAGGATTTGAAAAAGTTAATAATAATTTATTTGAAAAAATATTATAGGAGGACACATATGTTATTTGAAAAATCAAATGAAACTGCTAATTTTTTAAAAGGGAAAACAAATTATAGACCTAAAACTGCTGTAATTTTAGGATCAGGTCTTGGAGATTTAGTTAACTATATTGAAGATCAAGTAGAAGTTGACTATAAAGACATCCCACATTTTCCAGTATCAACAGTTGCAGGGCATGCAGGAAAGCTTGTTTTTGGAAAAATTGGTGGGGTAGAAGTTGTTGCTATGAAAGGAAGATTTCATTTTTATGAAGGATATGAAATGAGAACTGTTACATATCCAATATATGTCTTTAAACAAATGGGGATTGAAAATATTATAGTAAGTAATGCTGCTGGTGGAATTAATAGAACCTTTGATCCGGGAACACTTATGATAATTACTGATTTTATAAACATGTTTGGAACTAATCCTTTAATTGGTCATAATGATGAAAGATTTGGTCCAAGATTTCCAGATATGAGTGAAGTTTATAAAAAAGATTTTATTGAAAAAGCAAAAAATGTCGCTGATGAAATTGGCGTTAAGTATAGAGAAGGAGTTTATATTGGTGTAACTGGTCCTTACTACGAAACTGCTGCTGAAATAAGTGCTTTTGAAAAATTAGGTGCTTCTGCTGTAGGAATGTCAACTGTTCCAGAAAGTATGATTGCAAATTATCTTGGTTTAAAAGTCTTAGGAATTTCATGCATTACAAATATGGCAACGGGAATTGCTACAAAAGCACATTCACATGAAGATGTCATGGCCGTAGCAAAAAGAACAGGAGAAGATTTTTGCAGATGGGTTGCAAAAATTGTTTCAAAATTAGGATAAAATACTTTCATTATTAATATAGGAGGCTTTTGTGGAAAATTATATTTTAGAGATGAAAAATATAAGAAAAACTTTTCTTGGTGGGAAAGTTGTAGCTAATGATGATGTTACTTTAAAAATTCTTAAAGGTGAAAAACATGCAATTGTAGGAGAAAATGGAGCTGGGAAGTCAACTCTTATGCAAATTTTAAATGGACTTTATCAGCCAACATCTGGAGAAATATTTCTAAATGGGAATAAAGTAACTATTGATGGTCCGGGAGATGCAGCAAAATTAGGAATAGGAATGGTTTATCAACATTTCATGCTTGTTCCTACTCTAACAGTTGTGGAAAATATGATATTAGGAGTTGAACCTAAAAAAGGGCTTTCTCTTGATTTAAAATCAGCAAGAGAAGAAGTTAAAAGAGTTTCAGAAAAATATGGATTAGCAATTGATCCAGATGCTTATATTAGTGACTTATCTGTTGGAATGCAACAAAGAGTTGAAATCTTAAAAATACTTTTTAAAGGTGCAAACCTTTTAATATTTGATGAACCTACAGCAGTTCTAACTCCTGGAGAGGTAAAAGAACTTTACAAAATTATGGATAACCTTATTGCTGAAGGTAAAACAATTATTTTCATAACTCATAAATTACAAGAAGTTTTAGATATAGGAGATAATATAACAGTTATCAGAAAAGGAAGAGATGTTGGAAATATTTCTACAAAGGAAGCTACAAAAGAAATCATAGCGAACATGATGGTAGGAAGAGCTGTTTTATTCAATGTTAAAACGCCTGTCGTTACTTTAGGAGAAGAACTTGTTAAAATTGAAAGTTTAGTTGTTAAAAATGATAAAGGCCTTAATGCTGTTGATAATATTAACTTTTCTATTAGAGAAGGAGAAGTGCTAGGAATTGCTGGTGTTGAAGGAAATGGACAAACTGAATTAATTGAAGCAATTACAGGACTTAGAAAAGTTGTTTCAGGAAATATTACAGTTGGAGAAGTTTCATGCATAAACAAAACGCCTAAAGAAATTACATTGAGTGGAGTATCACATATTCCAGAAGATAGACATAAAAGGGCTGCTATTAGTCAATTTGATCTTGAAAATAACTTGGCATTAGGAGTTCATAAAGAAAAATATTCGTCAAATGGAATTCTTGATTTTAAAAAAATGCGTAAAGATGCTATTGAATTAATAAAAAAATATGATATAAGGCCAGCTGAACCTGATTTAGTATTCGGAAGAATGTCTGGTGGAAATCAACAAAAAGTAATTGTTGCAAGAGAACTAGAAAAAGAGCATAAATTTATTATTGCATCTCAACCTACTAGAGGAGTTGATATTGGAGCAATAGAGTCAATTCATAATATGATTTTAGATGAAAAAACTAGAGGAAATGCAATTTTAGTTGTATCAGCAGAATTATCGGAAGTTATAAATTTAAGTGATAAAATAGCTGTAATGTTCCACGGTGAAATTATGGATATTATTGATAAAAAAGATGCAACAGAAGAAAAATTAGGAATACTTATGGCTGGAGGAAGATTAAATGAAAAATAAAATAAAAGATTTGCTAACTCCTATTTTAGCTGTTTTAATTGCACTGTTAATTGGAGGAATTATTATTCATTATTTAGGTGAAGATCCTATTGAAGCTTATGGATATTTATTTAGTGGTGCTTTTTCAGGTCAAAGAGAGTTTGCTCGTACTTTAACAGAAGCTACACCTATGATTTTTACAGGATTATCATTATTAATCGGCTTTAAAGCTGGACTATTTAACATAGGGGCCCAAGGTCAGGTTATAGCTGGAGGAATTGCTGCTGTTACAGTTGGAGCTTTTTTAAACAATACTCTAATAAATAATTTCTTAGTTGTATTAATTATAGCTGCTTTAGCAGGATTTCTATTTGCTGGATTTGCTGGATTTTTAAAAGCTAAATTTGGAATACATGAAGTTATTACCACTATTATGCTAAATTATATTGCTAGTGCATTTGAACAATATTGTTTAAACTATCCTTTAAAAGCAGGAGGAGTTGATGGACCAAGCCCTCAAACACCGCCAGTATTAGAAGCAGCAAGATTACCACAAATTTTTGCTGAAACAAACACACATTTTAACATTGGATTTATTATTGCAGTAGCTTCTGCAATCCTTGTTTGGTTTATATTTAAGAAAACTGTTTTAGGATATGAGATAAAAGCAACAGGACACAATATTACTTCATCAGAAAATGCAGGAATTAATGTTAGGAAAATATTTTTAATAACTATGGGATTATCAGGATTATTTGCAGGACTTGCTGGAGCTGAAAGAGTTCTTGGAGGTATTGGTCAATACACTTATAAATCTGGTCTAATGGCTTCTTATGGCTTTGATGGAATGGCTATTGCTTTATTAGGTAAAAATAATCCATTTGGTGTTATAATTGCTGCTATACTTTTTGCTGCTCTAAGAGTTGGAGGTAGTGAAATGCAATTTCAAACAGATGTACCAAATCAAATTATTATAATTATTCAAGCATTAATAATATTATTGATTGCTGCTGAAAATATGTTTAAAATATTTTTCGATAAAACTGGAAATATGTTTAAGAAAAAAGGAGGTAATCAATAATGGGTATTATTTTTAGTATAATCCTTGCAACAATTAGGCAAACAGCTCCAATTTTAATAACTGCTATGGGTGGTATGTTTGCTGAAGTAACTGGAGTTGTTAACATTGGAATGGAAGGAATGATGTTAGTAGGAGCTTTTACTGCTGCAGTTGTAACTTATTATACAAATAGCTATGTACTAGGTATTCTAGCTGGAATTATCTCTGGAGGAATAGTTGCTCTAATTCATGCACTAATTAGTATTAAGTATAAAGGAAATCAAACTGTTTCGGGAGTAGCTATTAACTTATTTGCTTCAGGATTTACAATATTTATGTTGAGAATATTATTCAATCAATCAGGAAACTCTCCAGCAATTAAAATTGCAGTTCCAAATATTCACATTCCTTTAATGGGAAATCTTCCTGTTATTGTTATCCTTATTTATGCTTTAGCAATTTGGGCTAATTATTTCTTGTATAATACTGTTACAGGACTTAGAATGAGAGCTGTTGGAGAACATCCTTTAGCTGCTGATACAGTTGGGATAAACGTATATTCTGTAAGATATTTTGGGGTTATTATGTCTGGAATGTTTGCTGGTCTTGGAGGAGCATATTTATCAATTGGAGCATTAAATCAGTTTACAAAAGAAATGTCTGCTGGTAGAGGATTTATTGCATTGGCTGCACTAGTTTTTGGAAAGTGGAAACCAAAAGGTGTAATTATGGCGAGTTTATTATTTGGATTTGCTGACGCAATTCAAGTTTTAATCCAACAATATGTAAAATCAATTCCACCTCAATTTATTCAAATGATTCCTTATATTTTAACAATCCTTGCATTAACAGGTGTTGTAGGGAAAGCTGTTGCTCCAAAAGCTTCAGGAATTCCTTATGAAAAAGGAAATTAAAAAAAAGTGTAAATTTTATGAAGCTAAAAGATGATTTCTGTATTAGACAGGAGTCATCTTTTTTAAATTCAATAATTTCAATATCAAAATCATTATTTCCAAATATTTCACTTAGTAAAATGCTTTTTAAACTTTCAATAATAAATTTATTTTTAAATTCTTGGGAATAAGTAATCGCTTTATGAGAAACTCATAAAACATTGGAATTTTTAGATAAAAGCTTAATTTGTTTATCATTAAAGATTACTTTAGGCATACATTCTCACTTTCTTAACATTTTGTTTAATTATACAAAAAAACCTGCAAACTTACACTCTTTTCCAAGTGCCCTGTTTACAGGTTCTATTATAATTTTAGTAGGCTCTTTAAAATTAACTATTAGCTAAAATTTTTTTAATATCTTCAGAAGAAAGTATTCTTCCCATAGATTTAACTACTTCATCTACTACAAGTGCTGGAGTTGCCATCACTCCATAAGCCATAATATCTTCAATTTTTTCAACTTTCAAAACTTTTGTATCACTTCCCATTTGTTTTACTGCCTCAACAGCATTTGCTTCCAACATTTTACAGCTTTTACACCCTGTTCCTAAAATTTTAATTACCATCATATCCTCTCCTTTTTAACAATTGCAATTACATCCACAATTTAAATTCCCATTTTTAAACTCTTGGCCTACATATTCAATTAAACTACTAGGACAAAGTTTTTGACAGCCAGTACACCCCTCAATACATCCTTCAGGAAAAATAACTTTAGGTGTATTTGTCTCTTTTTCATAAACACCATGTGAACATTTATTAACACAAACCCCACATTCTAAACAAGTAGAATAATCAATTACTGGATACCATGTTTTTGACATAAAAACCTCCTATATTTTTATTATTTTAGCTTGTTGCAAAACTCCAACACCTTTATTTTACTTATATAAAGACAACGTTTTTTATATACCCCCCAAAAAACTACGGTGGGGAAAGTGGGGGGAATCAGGGCGAAGCCCGAGCCTCTGGCAAGAACTCCGTCCTCGCCACTCCATAATTCGATTAAAGACTTAAAAGCCTAAGTCTCATTAAAACCAATAAAAATCTTATCTATAATTATTTTTAGCTGTGTACATATATTTTTTACTTTTACAACTAACTATTTTATTGTACTGAAAAAAATTTTATTAGATAAAAAATCTCCCAAAGCCATTAAAGGCATAACCTATTATTAATATCCCTATTACAACTATAGTAAAAAATATACCTAATAATTTTGGTTTTACTACTTTTTTTAGCATAATAAGTGATGGTAATGAAAGAGCTGTAACAGCCATCATAAAAGCTAAAACCGTTCCTATCCCCACTCCTTTTTTAACAAGAGCTTCGGCTATTGGAAGTGTTCCAAATATATCAGCATACATTGGAACTCCCACAAAAGTTGCAAGAATTACAGAATACCATTTGTCTTGTCCAAGTACTGCTTGTATTACATTTTCTGGTATCCAGTTGTGTATAAGAGCCCCGATTCCTACTCCAATTAACACATAGAGCCAAACTTTTTTTATTATAAGTAAAACTTCATCTTTGGCAAAATTCATTCTGTCTTTTACTTTAAGCTCTTCTTGAGGTAAATCAGGCATTTTATTTTTGAATACAAAACTTTCAACATAACTCTCTAGTTTTAATTTATCAATAATAGTTCCACCTATAACTGCAAGAATAAGTCCTACAACTACATAAGCTATAGCTATTTTCCAATTAAATATACTTGCAAGTAGTATTACCGAAGCAAGGTCTACTAATGGTGACGATATAAGGAAAGAGAAAGTAACTCCTATAGGTAGTCCACTACTTGTAAACCCTATAAATAAGGGTATTGATGAACATGAGCAAAAAGGTGTTATAGTTCCAAATAAGGCTGCCAAAATATTTGCCCAAATACCACTGAATCTTCCAAGTATTTTTTTAGTTCTTTCTGGTGGGAAAAAACTTTGAACATATGATATTGAAAATATAAGAACTGATAAAAGTACAAATATTTTTATTACATCATATATAAAAAAATGTACACTTCCACCTATTTTTTCATTCATACTTAATCCAAAAACATCTTCGACCAACTTTTTTACTAAATTCCATAACCAAGTCATTTTTAGAAAATTATCATTTAACCAAGAAAACATAATTATTCATCTCCCTTTACGCTCGTTTTATCAATGTCACAACAAACAACAGAATAAGATTTTTCTCTCAATTTCTTGGTATCTTGTGCTATTAAACATATACTATCACAAGTATTTTTTATCTCTTTTAATATTTTTATAAATCTTTCTTTATTAGGGTTTAAAGAATAATACATATATTTTTCTTTTCTTTCATCAAGTACAAGTCCCAAATCTCTTAATTTCCCTAAAGCTTTAGAAACTTTTGGTTGTGGAAGTTCAAGTATTCCAACAAGTTCACAAACAGCGAGGTCTTTTTCTAATAATAGCATTATTACTCTAAATCTAGTTTCATCACTAAGAAGTTTAAAAAATTCCAAAGTTTCTTTAATCACATAAGTACCTCCAATATTCATATTCACTTATGTGCATATGTTATATTAGATATAAAGTTTTGTCAAGAACAAAAGTTTGACTATTTCATTAAATATCTAGCTAATTAGGCATAAAAATACTTTGAAATCAAATCTTTAGAAGACAAAAACTGCTATATAACTTTATATTACTGAGAAGAACTATCTGTGAATACTAAAGTCATCTATAAATATTTTTTGACTTTTGACATTTCTTTTAAAAAGTTGTACAATAATAAAAATGGAAATATACTTTTAAAAAGATTTTAAATATTTTAATTTTTTATCTCTCCCCAAATTGATAAAATTGACTAAAAAATAAAACTTTTAAAATTTATTTCCATTTTATAGGGATGTAATAAAATAATGAGGAGGAGTTTATGGCTTTTCAAAAGGATTTTTTATGGGGAAGTGCTTCAGCAGCTTATCAAATAGAAGGAGCTGCTAATATTGATGGGAAAGGTCCTTCTATATGGGATATTTACTCAAACATACCTGGAAATACATTCAAAAATACAACAGGAGAAGTAGCAATCGATTTTTATCATAAATTTGAAGAAGATATTGCTTTAATGAAAGAAATGGGATTAAAAGCATATAGATTTTCTGTTTCTTGGCCAAGAGTTTTACCTAAAGGAAAAGGAGAAGTAAATGTTAAGGGTATTGAATTTTATCATAAAGTAATTGATACACTTATTGATAATGGAATAGAGCCTATACTTACTGTTTATCATTGGGATTTACCACAAGCGTTACAAGATGAATATGCTGGATGGGAATCTCGTGAAATTATAAAAGATTTTACTAACTACTGTATTTTATTGTATAAAGAATATGGAAATAAAGTAAAACATTGGGTAACTCTTAATGAACAAAATATTTTTACAACGTTAGGTTATCTACTAGCTTTACATCCGCCAAAAGTTATGGATTTTCAAAGATTTATAAATGTAAATCATATTGCAAATTTAGCAAATGCAGCAGCGATAAAAGAATTTAGAAAATATGTACCAAATGGTTTAGTTGGTCCAAGCTTTGCATATAGTCCTATTTATGCAAAATCTGAACATCCAGAAGATGTTCTTGCAATGGAAAATGCTGTAGAATTACAAAATTATTTATGGATGGATGTATATGCAAATGGAGAATATAGCCCTTTACATATTAATTTGCTTAAAAAAATAGGAATAAATTTAGATTTAAGAGACCAAGATATTGAGCTTTTAAAAGATAGCAGACCAGATTTTATGGATGTTAACTACTATCAATCGACTACAGTTACAACTAAGGAAAGAAAACAAGATGAAGAAGAAAAATTAACAAATACAGTTCAAAGTGAAGCAAAAAATTTGCCTACAGATAAATTATTTGTTAACTGTAAAAATGTTCATGCAAAATATACAGATTGGGGTTGGACGATTGATCCAATTGGTCTTCAAGTAAGTATAAGAAGAATTACTTCAAGATATAATTTACCGATACTAATAACAGAAAATGGATTAGGTGCATATGACACTCTTGAAGAAAATGGAGAAATTCATGATGAATATCGTATCAATTATTTAAAAGAACATGTAGATGCTATTAAATCAGCAATAGAAGATGGGTCAAAAGTTTTAGGATATTGTACATGGTCATTTCAAGATTTATTTTCTTGGCTAAATGGATATGCAAAAAGATATGGATTTGTTTATGTTGATAGAGATGAAGAAAGTGAAAAAGAATTAAAAAGATATAAAAAAGACAGTTTCTATTGGTATAAAAATGTTATTGAAAGCAATGGTGAAAAAATATAAAAAATTTAGAAGTGGTTTCCCCACTTCTATTTTTTTAAAATTTATATCTATTATAATTTTAATTTTTGTGATTTATAAATTTTAGCAAAAGACAAATCCATTGAGTTAATGTGATTTTTAGCCCATTCATTTAAAAATTTTATTAAAGTTAATGACAAATCTGTTTTTGATTTTATATAATTATTTTTAGATTCTATTAGAAAATTGACAAAAAATTCATGAATTTCAATATGATGAGAAGCCCCTTCATAATCAATTGCTTTAAAATATTCTTCTTCACTTTGAAAGTGTTCTATAACTAAAGAAATAAAAGATTCATAGTTTATTAAAATATCCTCTTTTGATGAATTATCTTTTATTAACTGAATCAATTCATTTCCTTTATTAATTAAATTTGAATGTTGTTTATCTAAAATGTCAATTTCTAATAATGAGTTAGAATCTAAGATAGTTTTTTCCATACAATTCTCCTTTATAAAATTAATTTTTAGAATAATAAAAAATTTAACAAATTTTTAAAGATTAGTAGAATCAAATTAATTTTACCTCATTTAAGTCAATTTGTACAATTTTTTCTTTGATATTAAATATAATTTAAGATGTTAATTGCAATTAAACTCTATAAATAAAATTAATTTATTAGCAAAAAAGCGACCAGATAATGGTCGCTTTTCTATTAAAAATTCTTTTCTTATATATTAAACTCTATTTCTCAACAAATTCAATATCAAAATTTAATTCTAAATCTTTATTTGATTTTAATAAAAATTCATCATGTGTTGGAGCTCCCCAAGAGTCATCTCCACCAATACCCATTTGGAATTTGTTAATACATAAAACAGTACTATGAACTTTTGGCAACTCATAATGATGAGCAGCACTTTCTAATTCATGAGCGGTATATGGTAAAGCACTAAATTCAAAAGGTTCGTTGCTAGAAATTTTAAGTCCAGTTCCTTTATTGTCTAATACTTCAAACCATCTTGTATCTGTTTTATTCCCACATTCTTGAGGCATTAAATAAGGAGTCATATTGTCTATAACTTTATTTTTATAGATTCCTAATTTTGCACCACATTTTCTGTCGCTATAGTTTTCTTCAGGTCCATTCCCGTACCATTTAACGTTTTCATAGTCAGCTTCTACCTTAAAGCTCATTCCAAATAGTGGCATATCAGGTAACCCTTCTACCCCAATATATTTAGTTGAAACACTAATTTTCCCTTTAGAATTAACAAGGTATTTAACTTTACAGAATGCTTGAGGATTAGTGCATAAATCATAAGTATATTCAATTCCTGCTTTTCCATTTTCCTCTATAACTTCAAAGTTAGTGCATTTTGGATATAAACTAGCTATTTTCCATTGCCCATATCTTGAAGGCATTTTGTTTCCTCTATCATTGTCAACTTGGGCTCTCCAGAAGTTTGGCATAGGTAAAGAATTTAAAAATTTCAAATCATTATACTTTAGTTGAACTAAAGAACTTGCACTTTTTGAGAAAATGAAATGGAAATTTTTACCTTTTATTCCTAAATTAACATCAGAATTTTCAATTATAGGTAATAAATCTTCTTCTTTTT
>RRZT012274614.1_pt1 | contig 24408 bp, 27 predicted proteins | sample 2165551 | NCBI WGS metagenome assembly RRZT01 (sample SAMN10456910, study PRJNA506462) | wastewater metagenome | biome: wastewater; feature: sludge; material: wastewater sludge; isolation source: wastewater sludge with Escherichia coli K12::gfp cells carrying plasmid... | place: USA: Moscow, Idaho... | reverse complement strand
TCTAAAAATGCCATATTATTCCCTTTTTGATTAAAAATGATTACTTATGTATATATTTATTTTATCTAAAAAGTGCTTGAAAGTGCCTTATTATAGGTGTTCTATGATGTTGTTGTTTTGTATGTAGTGCGCAGTGGTCTCTTGAACTTTAGTTTTTCATCTATAAGTTTGATAACCCCATCAAAAGTAGCTTTTTGGTGTGGTGTTAAGTTTGGTGCTTTTTCTAAATTACTCATAATATGCTTCCTTTGTATGTATGTTTTATATATGACATATTATGATTTTAAATGGACACATTTTGTCTATTTATTAAATAAATAAACAACTTTTCTAAATAGAATCTTTGGAATACATTGTAAAACTTTTTTTATTCTTGTCGACATTTTTTTAGATTTTTCCATTTCTATTTGTCTTTGAGCATCTTGTTGTCGTTTTTTATTCAAATTTGTGTAATCAAATTTAATAGTATGAACAAAATTACCATTTCGCTTTATTGCAACTGGAGTATCTCCTCTAACAATACAACCACTGCTAGTATTATTGCGAAAATAGAGCTGATCTCCTTCTTCCAATAATGACACAAAGAACTCAAAACCTTTTGTAGATAATTCAGATTCTAAAAATTTAGATTTTACCTCTTCAAGAGTGCAAGGTTTATATCTATATAGTGTCATCGTCTTACAAGAAGTATTGCTATCTAGTTTTTTCCCATCACTTAATCTAATATAATGAAGATCAAGATCTTTTGATTCTACTTCTTGTTCAATCTTTTTAATGAGATTAAATCCAGCACTTCCCATTCCAACAGTAGCTATTTTTAGTTTTTTTGTATTCTGTTCCATTTCTTATGAATTTGTACCCACATAATTTCTCAACTGGTTTTCTATATCTTCTTTAAAACTTAATGGTTCAATTATTTTTACATCAGGTAACCAACTTTTTATAAATGGCTCAATCTCTTTAAATTGAGTTACTTCAAATTGTATAAGAATATTCCCATTTTCAAGCGTTGCTAATTTCTTTTGTGATTTGAAATAATTTTTCGCATTAAAAAAGAATGCTTTAGAGCTATCAACTTCAATAACCACTTTAATGAGTTTAGATTTGTAATCTGGGCTATATAAAGCAAAAGGTGTTTGCATATCTTTAATAAAGTTCTCAATAGTCAAATTTTTTTGAAAAGTTTTTTTAGTATCTTCTATTGAAACTATCTTTGAAATTCTATACATTGCAAACTCTAAATTTTCAGTTTCAATTTCACATGCTAAATAAAAGTTCTCATTGATAAAAACAATTTTATAGGGCTTTACTTCCCATACTTTCTTTTCACTACCTACTTGATAAGTGATAGTGATATGTTTTTGGAGTCTAATCATCAACTCTAATTTTTTAAATATTACAAAGTCATCTTTTTTTGTTTCAAAGGGTTTATTTTTAAATTCATACAGTTTATTTGTCTCAGATATTTTTTTCTCCAAAATTCTTTTATCATCGATACTAATATTAAACCTATCAAACATATCACTTCTTTGAGCCATATTGAAAGTTTGAACTAACAATGAAAGTGATTCAGGATTAAGAAGATTTTCTATAGATTTGTTAGTAAGTGCCCTATAACAACTTCTTTCCCCTGCTGCGCCTCTTATTAGTTCAAAAGCATTTGGGAAAAATTTATCCAGAACATCTAAATCTCTTCTAATAGTTTTTTCACTTTTAGGTTTTCCATTATCTCCAATCCACATATCATCATTTTGGAGAGCTTCAATACATACGGTTTCCCCCTTATTAAATCTTCGTAACAATTCTAATACTCTCGCTGTTTGATTTGTTGTCATATCCATATTTTTTCCTCGTTCTTATATTCTGTAATTATATCTTCATATTTAGACATATTTTGTCTAAAATATAATTAAAATGGTGGTTCATCCTCTAAGTCTTCAAGATTAACTGTAGGTTTCTTTGACTCGCCAAGTGGTTTATTTTCAGGGGCTCTTGTAGGGATACTCCCATCACCACTATAGCTAGGAGCTGGATTGCTATTTTTAGAATCCAAGAACTTAAATTCATCTACCCTTAGACTATGTTTTGAGTGGTTTTGTCCATCAGTTCCCACCCAAGTTTCGAAGACTAATCTCCCTTCTAGCATAACTTTGGAACCTTTATGGGTATATTGGTTAAAAATATCAGCCGCTTTTCCAAAAAGAGAAAAATCTATAAAACACACTTCCTCTTTTTGGCTTCCATCTTGCGCTTTATATTTGTATGTAGTAGCAATAGCACTTTTTCCAATTGCTAAACCACCACCTGATTGCTTCATCTCCATATCTCTTGTAAGATTCCCTATAAGTATCAGTTTGTTATACATTTTTTCTCCTGTTGTTTTTTATAATAAAAGTATAGTAAAGTTATTGGACATATTGTGTCATTTTTTTAAACTATTGGGTTGAAGAAAACCATCTTTTGCCAAAAGTGAAACAACTTCTCTAAAAATAGGAACAGCTGAATTTTCTGCATAGTAATAATTCCAATGTTCCCCTTTAGAGTTTGGATTATTTACCATTACACCAATTGTGTATTTTGAGTTTGAATCATTTGCAAACCCAAAAAAGCTACTTATATATTTGTTCTGATATTCTCCATTAACTGTAATATTAGCAGTACCTGTTTTTCCACCTATTTCTAAGCCATCAAAAAGTGCATTTTTCCCTGTTCCTATTAATACATTTTTAATAAGCAATTGTTTCATCATAGAAGCTGATTTAGTTGAGAGTACTTTATATGGAGGATTTTGGAAACTTTTTTTACCAATGGATGGTGCAATACTATTTCCATCGTTATTAAATAGATTGTATCCTTTTAAAAGTTCCATAAAAGTTGTTGTTATCCCATGACCATTGGATATGGTAGATTTGAATATATTTAATTTTCCAAGTTGTTCCCCACTTGAGAGTTGCGCTAAAGTTGGTAAAGTTCCAGTTTTTTCATTTGGAAGATCAATACCAGTTTTTTGTGCAATTCCAAATTGATGTAAACCATCAAGAAGCTCTTTTCCACTAAGTCTATTTGCTAATTGTATCGCTCCAATATTACTTGAATTAACAATAATATCTTCAATTGTTAAAGTGTTCTTTTTTATTTGATAATGATCCGAAATCTTCCATCTATCTATTTGAATTACCCCTTTTGGGAATTCTCCATTTTTATCTTTTGTACCATTATTATATGCAGGAAACTCCTCTTGTAATGAGGCTCTATTTTTATCTAAAGCAAGTGCAATTACTAGTGGTTTTATTACAGAGCCTGGTTCATATACAAATGAAACTGCATTATTGCTACTATTTAATTCCATACTATTGGATGTTGCAAGGGAAAGTATATTTCCAGTATTAGACTCCATCACAGAGACGATAATTTCATCAGCACCTAGCTTTGTTTTATAGGTCGCTAAAACTTGCTCAATTGATTTTTGAAGCTCTAAAGAGATATTGTCACTTGTGTTACTATCTTTTTTTATAGTTTGATTTAGTTCTGATGTTATAGTTGAATTTACATTATTATCATCTTTTGTAACTATTATGATGAAAAATACCAATACTAGAAATACCGCTATAACAGAGATATCAAAAGCACTTAATGTAGAATTTTGTTGTTTTGGTTCCATATTTTCCCTTTTTTTATAATTTATTAGAAATATTTCCCCTACATACAGGTTCCATAAATTCCATATCCTTTTACACATTGCCCACCTGCACCACAATCAGTATTAAATTGACAAGTATTCCCTTTTTTGCCACTAATATCATTATAATATTTTACTGGTTGTCTATCATTGCTATTTCCTGGATTTAATCCACCAACACATGAACCATATATATTGTAGCCTGATTTCACACATTGTGAACCTACATTACAATCTGTGTCAAATTGACAACCACTTAAACTTGTGATCCCAGCAAGCAGTAAACTTGCGATAATTAAACTTTTTTTCATAATTTTCCCTTCGTTGTTTGTGTAAATCATAGCCTCTAAAATCTGATAATTCTTTAGAAGCTAGATATTCTAATCTCACCAATCAAATATTTTTGGTTAATATTTGTCTTTAAAATTTAATATTTGCCCCAAAATAAAGATTTTTCATACTCTCATCAATTTCTGGATTTTCTAAATTCCATCCAATATGTTTGAATTTATAACCAGCTTCAAATTCCAAAGTATCGTTGATGTGATATGTTGCTCCAGCCATTGCATTAAGTGCTAAACCTGTTGCTGTATCTGCTTTTCCTGTTGAGTAATTATATCCATCAATATCATTGTTTTTATATACTCCAAACCCAACTCCAAGGTAAGGTTGCAGTGCTTCTTTGTTTCTAAAAGTAAAGAGCCAATCAAAATCCCACCCTACAAGTTTTGAGTTTTTAGGATCATTTGTATTCATATTAAAGTCACTTCCAGCTGTTTTTGAAGCTTTATAATTGCTAATACTAAACTCAAATCTATTTTTTGTTTCAAAGATATAACCCAATTTTATAGTAGTACCACTTGTGTCATATTGCGTTTCATAAGTACCTGGATTATAATAGTAATCATTTGAATACTCTCTTGTTTGTGTACCACTTCCTTTAGTCATCCCAATCCCAAAATAAAGATTTTTCTCCACTTCAAATCCATATAGATTTGACACCAATAATGATCCTAAACCGATTGCTAATAAACTCTATTTCATATTTTGTTACTCCTGTATTGTTAATTTTGTTGTTTTTATTTCAGCTTCACACTTTTCAAGTGGAATCAATTTAAACTGCGGATGACCTATAAAAAAACCAAAAGATATATAGTTTTCTATACAATAAATTTTGTTTTTCTCAATCTCTAAATCAACTTCATTTTTCCATTCCGTTTTTGCCCAAAACTGATATTTTCCTACATCAACTTCCTCTTTAATGTAACCACTTGGCTTTACATACCCAATAACTTTGTCTTCATTAGAAATTAAATTAGTTTTATGAATCTTAGGTGTAACTGCTGCTCCTAAACCTGATGTTCTATAGATATAGACTAAAGATTTATCCTCTTTAGGTGTATCAAACTTTGTAAATTGTGGACCATTGGCACTGCTACATCCAGTAATAAACATAGCTCCAGTAACTGTTGCTAGTCCTAACAAAACTCTTTTTTTCATTTTTTCTCCTCGTGTTTTTGTGAAATCAAACTATAGTAAGTCCGATGGACATATTTTGACCTATGTAAATTTCTTTAGTTTTTTTGGATAATTGTTACGATTGTGTTTGCTTTGTGGATAACAGCAAATTCTTTTTCAAATCCTGGAAGTGGGAATGTTTGTGTAATACTAGTGGAAGTAGCATGATGAAAGATATTTTCTCAAAACTCATTGTTTGTCACAAGAAATGAAATGTAGTTTTGAGAATAGTTTTTGAGAATTGATAAACTCCGATTTATCCATCAGAAAGTTTTCTCAATTTCTTCTTCTCAAAATCCTTCGTTTACAAGAAAAATAATATGATGTTCAATATTAAATGGGGCTGCCATAAAAACGGTTTTAATTTTATTGACATTCAAAAGTTACTATGTTATAATCATCTCACTTAAGCTAAAAGAGGTGGAAATATGGGATTCCATTACCCTCACACCCAAGGTAGAAATACAGGGGGGACTGGTGTGGCAAGATGCGGGGAGCTTCCCTCCCGCCTTTTAGTTTATCTCTTTTAAAAAATCTTCTCTATATTTTTCATTTAAAAATGTAATTGTTTCATAACATTTTGTCATTTGTTTTTTTCTTATAATAAAAACCGTACCTAATTCGTTATAAAAATTGTTTTGAGAAATTGAATATAAAATGTAATTATCTTCAATTTTGGAGATAAAATTAAACAATCCCTCTTCATGATACTCACATATAGCAATAGTACTATCCAAAATAAATTGAAAATTGTGCTCATGAATATAATGTATAATCTCAGGATGCTTTTTACCGATTCGTTTTGCTTTCAACTTTGTAATATAGATCTCTTTTTCGTCAAAAATATTTCTGAAATGGTGAAGTATAAGTGATGTAATAACACCTAAATATATTCTATTTTTTGTTCCCAATAAATCACCTTTATATTTTTAAAGTTGCCATTTTAACTAAAAACTTATTGTAATCTCCTATTAAAATATAATGCCAGTAAACTTTACCATTCAACATTTACATATTTGGACTACAAACTACAAATTTTATTAAATATAGATTCATCTAATTTCTAGAGAGATTCACAGCAGAGCAGTGGACTCCAAAAACCTACAAAAAATGTTCATTTTTAAGAAGCATTATTTAGAAAAAGGGTGATTTTCTAAGTTCACCAAAATTATGAAAGCAATCTACATCTCGTAATAATATTGCTCATCTTGGTTCTCTTTGTTACTTATCCAAAATTGGTTCCCTTTTGCAAAGAAATAAACATTATTAAAAGAGAGGATTACATCAATACCAGCAATTATTTTTATAGTGTTATCAACAAGCATCCCATCCTTTTGATTACAAGTAAAAAAGGTTTTTTGTAATTTGAGGTCATCATTATGCTTTTTTGTGAAATGGATAAATTTTATAAAATCATCATCGTTATTTTCAACCATCCATCCTAAGAAGTGATTAAATATTGGCTCATACCTATATAAGATAGATTCTTCACTTACATCCCATGTTTTAATAAGAGCAATCTCGATATATTTCTCTTCACTACCATATTTTGTTATTGTACATTCTACTAACATTTTTAACTTCCAATCATTTTTATAGTTCATCTAACATTATCAAAAGATTAATTAAAAATGGTAGGGCTCACTACCACAAACAAAAATAAGTGCTGATGATTGGATGGTAGTCTATGGTGAAAACTACCACGGGAAGCATAATCTTACACTTACGAAACAACCATCATAAATATCCAAAAAACAGAAAAAAAGATATTCTGTTTTAGCTATGTTTTTAGTTTTTTAACTCCATTGACCACAATTAACACCACAAATCCAATAACAATTCCAACTAAAAATTCATTGAGGATAGTAGGAATCATCGGAATAGCAAGATGATGGATAAACTCTATATTATGTGTAAGTATCCCTCCACCTACTAAAATCATAGCGATAGTTCCTATAACCGCTAAAGCTTTGATAATCTTTGGCATAAGGGAGATAAGAAAATTTCCACTTTTGATATGATTCTTATCAATAAGCCAAAAGCCAATATTATCAAGCCGTACAATCAAAGCTACAAGTCCATATACCCCAACAGTTGCTATGATAGCAACTAAAGTAGTCGTTACTATCTGTATAGGGAGTGGTTTATCTAATACAGTTCCAAGAGCAAGTATCACTATCTCAATTGATAGGATAAAGTCTGTTACTATCGCTGCTTTTATCTTTTCTTTTTCGACATCTAAAATATTTTCAGTTGTAGAGTGGTGTAACTCCTCTTCATGATGAGATTTTGAAGTGTGTTTGTGAAAATATTCCTCAATTTTTTCACTCCCTTCATATAAAAGATAAAGTCCACCAATAACTAAAATAATAGGTATCATCCACGGAGCAAATGCACTTAATAAAAAAGCAATCGGTAAAATAATAAGTTTGTTGATAAAAGAACCTTTCATAATCGCTCCGATTACTTTAAGTTCTCTCTCTTGTGCAAATCCTACCGCTTTTTCAGCATTTACCGCTAAATCATCTCCTAAAATCCCAGCTGTTTTTCCTGTAGCTATTTTGGTTGATACTGCCACATCATCAGCTAATAGGGCGATATCATCTAGTAGAGCAAATATTCCTGAAGCCATATAATATTATCCCCTTTAAATTATTTTGGTAATTGTAGCCAATTTGCTTTATTTTTGTTGATATAGTTGCAAATAAATGAGTATCATTCCAATATAAATGGTTTTTTGTAATTTGAGGTCATCATTATGCTTTTTTGTGAAATGGATAAATTTTATAAAATCTCTTCTAAATTTGTAAAAAATAATAAAATAATCATAAATATCATACAATTTAAGATAACAAGAATTTATTAGAAAAAATTTATCTATTTTCAGTAGGGATTATTATATGGCAAAAACAAAACTAGGTTCAACACTTGCAGGTGCAAAATGGTTAGCAACCCTCAATGAAAATTTTGGAGATGATGGGAGATTTGCAAGGGGGAAAACATATTTCAATAAAGGGAATATTAAAAGTTTTACAACTGAAGGAAATATGTACATGCTAGGGTGAAAGGGACTTATAGCTCTTCATATTTTTTGGAATTTACCTTTTTTGGAGACGAAACTACCAGAAGTAAAATCAAACACTATTTTAAAGAAAACCCTCTTGAACTTGCTTCACTTTTAAATGGAACATTAAATGAGTCATTTTTTCTTTGGTGTAAAGGGGAAAATATTGAACTTATGGCTGGGAAGTTTTATAGTCATCAATATAAAAGATTTGCCCCAAATTATCGTGTTGGATGCAATTGTCACGATTATTATGACCCAAGAAACCCTTGTAAACACATTTTAGCCCTTATGTTTGCCCTTTGTGTTGAGATTGACCACAATCCATCTTTGCTTTTTAAACTTCACGGCATAGAGCTTGAGGAGCTTTTTAGTACAAATGAACTATCAAGTGAAGTCCCTTATCCAATAGAGATAACCTATCAAGAAAACTTTACACCTACAAAAGAGTCCCTCGAACTCCCCATAAAGATACTCCATCATGAAGATTCACTCCATTTTATCACATCGCTTATGCCATCAAATCCACCATTTGCACCCTTTGATTATAAAGTGGCGATGGGTGAATTTTACAAATTTAGCCGTTTAAATCTCCCTCAAATCATCACACAAATATCAAATGAAAATATCGAAAAAATCGAAAGACTTTTTCGTGAAGCCAAAATAGAGATAGCAATAGATACTACAATGGGTAAAAATAAAGCGATTATCAAACATAAGATTTTTAGACAAGAAGATGTTATTCACGATATTTTAACCCCTTATATTATTGATAGTAATACCTTAGGATGTAGTATTGATTTGCTTTGGTTTATGAAACTCTTTTTGTCATTTAAAAGTGAGGAGGGTGGGTATTATTATAGGTATTTTTACCAACTTTGCAGGGTTGGATATCTCCTTTTGAACTCTTCTTCTTTTATCCCAAGTGTTATCAAAGAAAAAGCAAAAAGTAGATTTTTTATAGGGTGGATTCCACTTGAAAGTGAAGTTTTTAAAAATCAATTAGAACTTCTCCAACCATTTGCCATCTCATCTGTAAGGCACTCTCAAAAAGGGGAGTTTTTTGATGCGATGAGTGGAGCAAAGATGTTTTTGAGTGGAGTTTTTACTGGGTATGTTAAAGCTTTAAATTTTATGCATAAAAGAAGCAATGCTAATCCTCCAGATATTTCAAAATCATTTTTTCAAGGGGCTTCCTATACCCAAAAAGGGGCAGGGCGACACAATATCGATAAAGCAGTAGCAAATACTTTTTCAATTTTTATGCTCCATAAAAGTAGCTATGAACTCTCAATTGAACTTTATTTTGATGAGGAGAACAAACAGTATGAAATCTCTCTTTATGCCCTAAATCAAGAGGGGAAACAAACTTTTAAAGATGCTCTAAAAGAAGATGATTCAAAAGAGCTTTTAAAACTTATCGCCCCTATATCTTCGATTCTTCCCCAAATTGAGTCCCTTTTCAAAGAGGATACCATCTTGCTTGATAAAGAGTCATTTGAAGATTTTATACTCAAAAGGGCTTCACTTTTAAGCTCTTTAGGGGTGAAAATCATCCTTCCAAAAGAGTTACATAATCTAATAAAACCACGACTTTCACTCTTTGCAAAAGCAAAAAAAGTCCCACAATCTTTCTTAGATTTGCAAAAGATTTTAGAATATGATTGGGTTATCGCTTTAGGAGATCATACGATTAGTATTGATGAGTTTATGGAATTAGTCAAAGAGCAAGGGCAAATCATCCACTATAAAAACAGTTTTATTACCCTTAGTCCAGAGGAGCTTAAAAATCTTCTAGCCTCTACAAAGAAAAAAATCAAAATTACACCATTTGATGTTTTGCGAGAAAGATTTAGTGGCAATCTTGTGAGTGATACAAATCTTGAAGAGTTTTTTACCAATCTTTTTATCCCTAAAAGTGTAAAAATTCCAAAAACTCTCATGGCAACTTTAAGAGGGTATCAAATAAGAGGGATAGAGTGGGCTATCTCAAATCTAATGAATAATTTTGGAATCATCCTAGCTGATGATATGGGGCTTGGGAAGACTATCCAAACGATAGCGATTTTACTCTATCTCAAAGAGAATAAGCATCTCAAAAATAAAACTTTAGTTGTTGTTCCAACTTCACTTTTAAACAACTGGCAAAATGAACTCTCAAAATTTGCTCCAACACTTTCATATACCCTTTTTTATGGAAATCTGCGTAAAATTGAAGAGAGTGATATTATCATCACAACTTACGATACTTTAAAAAGAGATGAGTTCTTAAAAAATGAAAAGTTTGATGTAGTGGTAATTGATGAAGCTCAAAAAATTAAAAATCCAGATACCCAAAGTGCAAAAACACTCAAAGCAATCGATGCAAAATACAAAATAGCTCTTAGCGGGACACCTGTTGAAAACTCTTTAAGTGAACTTTGGAGTATATTTGACTTTACACTTTGTGGTTATTTAGGGGATTTAAACTCATTTATCTCAAAGTTTGCAAAACCAATAGAGATTGAAAAAGATGAATTTGTAGCCTCAATGCTTAAAAACATCACAGCTCCCTTTATGTTAAGACGACTAAAAACCGATAAAACCATCATCAATGACTTGCCAGATAAAATTGTGATTGATGAGTATGCTTCGATGGTTCCAAAACAAGCTGCAATGTATGAAAGTATCGTTCAAGAAACGATGAAAAAACTTGACACCCTTTTGCCAAATGAGAGATTTGGTCTTGTTTTTAAACTTATAACTGAACTCAAACAAGTGTGTAACCATCCAAGAAACCTCGATAAAGTTTCTCCAAGTGAAGTCAATTTAAGTGGAAAATCACAAATGCTTATCGAACTTCTTGAAACAATTATCTCAAAAAAAGAAAAAGTGCTCATTTTTACCCAATATGTCGAGATGGCAAAAATCTTAAGTGAAATTATAGAAAAAGAGTTGCTTATTGAGCCTCTTCTTTTAGATGGTTCGATGAGTAAAAATGCAAGACAAAAGGTAGTTGATAGTTTTGAAAATACAAATGAATACCCAATCTTTATCCTTTCACTCAAAGCTGGTGGAGTAGGGCTTAATCTTACATCTGCTTCAAATGTCATCCACTATGATTTGTGGTTTAATCCAGCTGTTGAAAATCAAGCAACCGATAGAGCTTTTAGGATAGGGCAAACCAAAAATGTATTTGTCTATAGATTTATCACAAAAAATAGTTTTGAAGAGAAAATCGACAATATGATAAAAGCAAAACTAGCAATTGGTGAGATGAGTGTCGCTGTAGGGGATAAGAGTATCGCCTCAATGGATAATGAGGAGATTAAAAATCTGTTTTTGGGATAATCCTTTACTCAATATTTGAAAATGAGATGAGCTAGTAGGCATAACTGCTGTTGCTAATCGCAAGAGTGACTAAAATATCTTTGTAAACCTAGAAAATCCTCATTATCATACCCATATATTACCACTTCACACTCAAATCTACACTCTTTTGAAAAGTGCTTTTTGTAGAGTTTTATCACTTCTTTTTTATCTAATCCACCAACACCACAACCCAAAAGTGGTAAGACTATTTTTATCTTTTCTCCAAAATGAAGGTGATAATTTTTTATTTCATTTTCAATATTTTGCAAAATATCTTCAATTGTTTGAAGTGTTGGATTTTTATCTTTTACCCCTTGGTTATAGTCCATCACTGCACAATGGAGGGCATATTTAAAGTTATTAGCACAAGATGGTGTTCGCACAACATCCCCTTTATTAAGCCTTCCTTTTATTTGCAATGCTTTAAGCATCTCTTCTTGAAGCTCCAATCCACAATCCCTTTTAAAAGCCATAGAAACCCCAGAACCTAAAGTAAGTGTAGTATTTGAAGCATTGATAATAAAAGTAGCATCTATTTCTGCTAGAAGATTTCCTTTTTTAATAATGATTTTGTAGCTCACAAGTTTCCCTTTAGTATTTTAGATAGAATATTATAAATAAAGGACAAAAATTTGTCTATTTTTAATGTATAATTGTAGGACTTAAATCATAAGGATACCAAATGCAACCAATTGAAAAGCCACAAGCCAATACAAAGTGGGATAGAATAAATACAATTTATGAACTTCTGAATCGTTCAAGTGAGGGGATGAGTATCAATGAACTCTCAACGAGTATGAATGTAAGTACAAAAACAATCCAAAGAGATTTGTATGAAGTGTTAGTGGAGTATGGTGCTGTTAAAAATGGTCGTGTTTGGAAAATAGATAAAAAACAAGCAAGTGATAGTTTAAATCCAAGTGAGAAGATAATATTAGGGATACTTGATGAGATGGCAAAAGGGGGTGGAAAAACATTTTATGGGAAAGCCCATTCTCTTCTAGCTAAAATGACACAACAACTCGAACAACCAATTTTCACCAATATGGATAGTGAAACACTTGATGATGAAAATCTTGAACTCTTTATCACATTAGAAAAAAGTATCAAAACCAAACAAGAGGTATCCTTTACTTATAAAAAACATATCTTTACACTCAAACCTCTTAAATTAGCATTTTTTGATGGGTTTTGGTATCTCCTTGCATTTGATAGTGAAGATAATGATAAATTCAAAAAATTCCATCTAAAATCAATCTCCAATTTAGAACTAAAAGAAGAAACTTTTTCAATCGATAGTGATATAGAACAACGACTCCTAAAAGCAAACTCTATTTGGTTTGATTTGGATAAAAAACTATTTGATGTCCATCTTTTAATCGAAAAAGATGTCGCTGTTTATTTCAAAAGAAAACCTCTTAAAAGCCAAACTATTATCGGAGAAGATAAAGATGGCTCAATGGAGATAGTTGTTTCAATCTCTAATGAGATGGAGATTTTACCTATTATATTTTGGTATTTGCCATATATTAAAGTTTTAAGCCCTGATTGGGTTGGGGATATTGTTAAAAAAAGGGTAGAAAAATATCATAGTGAGTTGTAGTTTATATCAAAAACTAAACAATCATCTTGAAAATCAAAATGGAACAATGAAAATAGCTGGTACTTTATAGTTTGATTTTATTTACAAGGTATTCATAATTTTTGTACAACTAAAGCAGATTTAATTATGCTTTAGATATTATGTTTGGAACATAAAGCATTGGAGGAAGCTATGAAAAACCCTTTTTACTACGGTGGAGCTGTTCTTAGTGAGCATTTTTGCAATCGATGTGATGAGATAAAAGAGTTAAAAACCGACATAAATGCAGGGCTAAATACTTTAATCTATGCACCAAGAAGATTTGGAAAAACATCGTTTGTACTTAAAACAATGGATGAGCTAAAAACTCAAAAAGTAAAGTATGTATTTTTTGATTTGATGTATCTCTCAACCCTTGATGAGTTTATCAACAAGTATTTCAATGTACTAGCTAAAAGCTTAGAAGAGCCAACCGATAAAATAGTGAACTTTTTTAAAAGTGTTTTAAATCTTCGTCCCAATATCAATGTAAATTTTGACGCAACCGGAAATCCTAGCTTTTCATTAGCACTAAACAATGAAGATAGAACAAAAGCACTTGAAGATGTACTAAATATTCCTCTAGCATTCGCAAAAGATGGACAAAAAATAGTAGTGATATTTGATGAATTTCAAGAGATAGCAAACTTTGACCTTGAAGCAAAGATGAGAAGTGTCATCCAGCACCATAGCGATAAAGTCTCATACATCTTTATGGGAAGTAAAAAATCGCTGCTTCATGCAATGTTTTTGGACAAAAACAGACCTTTTTATAAATCAGTCAAACATTTTAAAATAAAAGAGATACAAAAAGTCTCATGGAGTGAGTTTATTACTTCAAAATTTCAAGCGACAAACAAAGAGATAGATGAGATTTTTATAGATAAAATATTTGAGTTCACCAAAGGGTTTCCATACTACACACAGCAATTTGCTTATGAACTATGGAATCAATGCGAGAGTAAAGTAGATGAGGAAACTTTTGCAAAAACTCTTAAAATCATCATTGAAAGAGAAGAAGATCTTTTTGGTGTAGAATGGGACAACCTCACACCAAATCAAAAAAAAGCTTTAAAAATAGTCCAGCAAAAAGATGGAAAATCCCTCTATGATGAGCAATATTTAGCCAAATACCAAATCAAATCAGGCTCATTTCAAACAGCTCTTAATGGGCTTGTACAAAAAGACATCATCGATAAAAATAGTGATAGATACTATTTTGCTGATCCGTTGTTTGAGTATTGGTGTAGCAAATGAATTGAGTAAAAATGAAACATTTTAGAATGAATTTCAAAAAAAATGCACAGTTTGCTAAACATCTTGCCTTGTAAACTGAATATTGGTATGACAGTTTACATTTAGGAGAAATTATGAAAATTAGAGTTTTAAAAGGTACAGATGAGATAGGCGGAAGTTGTATTGAGATTTCTACAACAAACACAACGATTCTTTTAGATTATGGTACACCACTAAGTAGTGATAGCCAGAAAATATCTATTGATACAAAAATAGATGCGATAGTTATCTCTCATCCTCATCAAGACCATTTTGGTGAGATAGTAAATATTGATACACAAACGCCTATATATTGCGGTGAGCTTAGTTTAGAGCTTATGAATGCCACAAAAATATTTACAGGTAATGAAAAGCTTACCAACACATTTCACCACTTCAATGCTTGGCAAAAGTTTTCTATAGGTGATTTCACCATCACTCCATATTTAGTTGACCACAGTGCTACAGATGCATATGCATTTTTAATTGAAGCAGATAATCAAAAGATTTTATACAGTGGTGATTTTAGAGCCAATGGACGAAAAGCAAAACTCTTTTACAAAATGATAGAAGATAAAAATTTAAAAAATATCGATTTACTTTTGATGGAAGGTACTATGATGCAACGAAGCAACTTAGATTTTCCAGATGAGCAAAGTGTTGAAAATAAAATCTATGAAGTGCTTACTTCAAATGAAAATCTTTCATTTATGATTGGCTCATCTCAAAACATTGATAGTATCGTATCAGCTTATAGAGCATCTAAAAAAGCCAACAAAATATTTGTTATAGATATTTACACCGCTTGGATACTTGAAGTGGTAAGCAAAAAAGCAAATGTACCAAATATCTCATGGAGTGATGTAAAGGTAATCAAAAACTTTGGCGGAAGCTATTATGAAAAGATAAAAAATGATAAAGAACATTTTGGAGATTTTGTAAATAGAGTTTTCAATGATGTAGTATCACTTGAAGAGCTACAAACAAATCCATCCAACTATCTACTTAAAATCACTCCGTGGGTGATAGAGCCACTTTTAGAAAAAACAAATCAACAAAATGCAAATATTATCTATTCGCAGTGGCTTGGCTATATGAATGAAGAGTTTAGCGATAGTAAAACGGTGCAACTTTTTAAAAATTTACAAAACAAATACAACTGGCAATATGCTCATACAAGTGGTCATGCAGATTTAGATGCACTCAAAACATTTGCAAAAAATCTCAATCCTAAAAAACTTATCCCGATTCACACAGAGCATAAAAAGGAGTTTGCAGAGCATTTCGAAAATGTAGTAATCCTTGCAGATAATGAAGTGTATGTAGTAGGGCAGAGTTTGAGTGAGTATCAAGTAAATGAACTAAATTTGATATTTAAAGATGAATTGGAGGAGAATAAACAAATGATTACTTATGATTTACAATATTTTACAATGGCACACGAACTAAATGAAAAATATAACCAAAGATTGCAAAAGATGAATCTTCATTGTCGAGGTAGTTTAAATTCGATATCTTTAATTTCATTAGATTCAAAAACTCCTGAAAGAGGAATTTCTAACATCAAAACAGAGGTAAAATTTATTGATGTTTTACAAAAGATAGAATCTAATGTGATTGAAATTAAAGAACCAGAAAGAAATACTCCTGAAAAATTATTACAAGCAATGACGATTTTTAAAGCTATTTATGAGAATAATCATTATTTGCCTTTTGGTGAAAAGATTCGTTTCATAACTTCAGAGTTTGCATTAAAAAATGACAAGTTAAAAGTAGTGAATGATATTTTAGGATTTAGTGATAACGGTTATTTGTATGTAATTGAACTTAAATCTTCAAGATTAAAAACAGAACTTGAAAATCAAGTAAATATATTTGTGGAATTTATACAAGAGAATATGGCTTTATTTCGTGATTTACTAAAAATTTATGAAATACAATGGAATGGAACAATTAAAAAAGCCGTAGTCTGGCCTAAAGCTAGTTCATCATCAAGAAAAGTATTCGATAATGAAATTGAAGAATATGTATATGATAAAGATTTACTTGAAAAAGATTTTGTATTAGATATTAGAGAATTGAAAAATGACAACTAAATACAATTTTAGCCTTGAAGATAAAGAAGCTTTATTCAATCTAGCTCTTGAAAGCTTAGAAAAAAAACTACACACTCTTAGAGATTTATCTTCAATGGGAGAGATAATCACTGATGAAAGTTTCAAAAGAGAAAAATATGAAGGGTATGTGCGAAAAGAGTTAGCTTTACTTGAACAGATTAAATTTGATGGTTATCTGCATCTATTGTATGAACTAAGTACTTATGCAAAACAGACAAATATATTTTGTGAATTTTATGGTTCGGTTCAAAATAGTTTAACAGCCTATCTACTTGAAATAGTTTCAAATTATGAGTTTATCAGTAGCGGAGAGTTTATTAATTTTACTCCATTTACGCAAGACCCCGTAGTCAATGTTGTTTGTCAAAATGATAGAAAATATGAACTCATCGACTTTATTAACTACAAATACAGTAATCTCATTAAAAATAAAGATGAAAATATCGAATTTTTAGAACCGCTAAAAATCAACTTTGTAGATTTGGATGTCGGTGCAAAAACATCGCTTTCAAAAGAAGAAGCAACCTCTTTAGGATTAAAAGTTCATGAAGTAAATATCAACTTTTCAGCTGAGCACTCAAGACTTACAAAACAAAATGAGATAGTTTTAGGATTTGATAGTTTAGGGCTAGGAGCGGTGCAAATAAATAAAATACTGTATGAGCGAAAAGAGAATGGAAACTTTAAAGATTTTGAGAATTTCTGCACCAGACTTAACAAAGAGATATTTTCAAATGAACAATTACAGTTGATACAAAAGATGTTGAAAAGTTTTTGAAGTGGACATAAAGTTGTCTATATATGAGTATATAATTTGGTAGATAATGTAATAAAATCAAAGAGGTGCAAAATGGCAAATGAATCAAATATTTACCACAAAGAGCAATTAAAAAAGAGTTATATTTATGTCAATACAAACTTCAAACGAAGAGGTGAGCCGATTTTTGCACTAGCATTTAGTGAAGCCAAAAGAAGAATATCCCTTAATAATTTTACACAGTTATATTCTCAATCCAAAGAGGAGATATTTGATTTTATCTCAAGCTTTGTAAAAGACCATTATTTACAAAACAATGGAAATCTTGGAATTTGGGGAGATATAGCTACATACCAACTCAACTTGGATAATCAGGTGTATGTTTTTGATAAAGAGGGTAGATTTTCACCTCTTGAAATACCAAAGATAGAAAGTTATGCAACTGTAGGATTAAAATAAAAAAGGGGTGCAAAATGTTGATAAGAAATCCAGCAATTCCTATGATGGATAAGGCAATAGAAGAGATTGAAGCAAAAATAGAATCTTTGGAGATGGAAGAGGCTTTAAGTGATGAGCAAAAAGAAAAGCTAAAAAAACTAAAGCACTCACATGCTGTAAAATCTTTTTTTAGATTTGAAGAGATTTTAGTCAAAGAGGCTAAAAATCCCGTTCATTTGGTGGTAACCAATCCTGCACATTTTGCGGTGGCTCTGCATTTTACACAAGACAATCAAACTATTTGTTTGGCAAAAGGATTTGGTCAAGGTGCCTTACTGATAATGCGTTCAGCCTTAGCATTAAAAGTAAAAGTGGTAGAGTTTAAAGAGGTAGCAAGAGATATTTATGCAACTGCCGAGCTTTATGAACCAATAGAAAATCATAGGATACATATCTTAGGAGAGCCTGATAGGGATATGAGTTTGTATGAAGCTATAGAGTTGGCAAAGATAAGTGAGAAACTTGTAACTAAAGAGTTTGTTCAAAAGGCATTGAGTGAAAAAAGTTGGGAGGAATAGATGAAAATAGAAAAATTATTACAAGATGTAAAGATAAGTTTAAATAAATTAAAAAATCAGCAAAAACCATCTGAAAATTTCAATATTTTTTCAACTTTAGGTGTTGAAGTATTAGAAACAAGGCATTCTAAATTTTTGGCAGAACTTTTAAATCCTAATGGCACTCACGGATGTAAAGATTTGTTTCTGAAAGAATTTTTAGAATTTGACCAGATAAAAAATAAGATACAAGATATAGAAACATTTTGTAAAGCTGTAAAAGTTGAAACGGAACAATTTCATATAGTTGAAAAAAATCAAAGTTATATTGATATTGTTTTGGAAACTCAAGACACTACAATTGTTATAGAAAATAAAATATATGCAACCGACCAACCTAAACAGCTTTATAGGTATCATAAAGCAAAAAACAGTGAGAATTTTAAAAATATTATAATAGTGTATTTAACACTCGATGGAAAATCCCCAAGCGAACAATCTTTAAATAAACAACTTACACATGAGGAGATTGAGTTACTAAGTTATGAGATGCATATTACAAATTGGTTAGGAGCTATTATTGACAATATTGAATTTGACAACATAAAGAATATTGTAAAACAATACCTATCTACAATAGAACAACTTACCAACAAGAATTCAAAAGAGGAAAATAAATTGATAGCAGATATATTGAAAAAAGAAGATAACTTACAAACAGCAATAAAAATAGCTAATGCACTCCCTAGAGCAAAGGCTAATTTTGAAATAGAGTTTTATAAAAAATTACAAGAACAATTAACTACTGGTTTAATAGATTTTAAATCATATGGTGCCATTAGTGATGTTGATAAAATTATTAATTTACGAAAACCAAATGCTAAATTCAATCATGATGGATTTAATGGATTATATTTTTATAAAGAGCTTGTAAATAGTAAATATTTATTTCTCAAGATTGGTGAAGATAAGCAATATCAGATTTATTGTGAATGTTTTTTAAGTTCAAAGAATGATAACTTAAAGATTCAACGAATTAGAAAAACAGATTTTAAAGAAACTGAATGGTTTGTTCATGATAATTACACAATAGTAATAGCAGGAGAAGAACTCCCAGATGCTTCTTTTAAAACAGACATTATTTATGAAAAATCAAATGATGAGATTAAAGAAATTATTACAGAAATTACAGAAAAACTAACTGGAATTATTGAATCAGATGAATTCAAAGAGCTAGAAAGCATTTTGGAAAAGCAATAAAATGACCCTCTTTGTTTACGGAACCCTCAAAAAAGGCTTTGAAAACCATAACTTTTTAGATGGTGCAAAGTTCATAGGCAATGCAACCACAAAAGAAAAATATCCTATGGTAAATGTAGTCAAAGCCTATCCATACCTGATAAATCAAAAAGGCAAAGGCAAAATTATCAAAGGTGAAGCTTATCAAATAGATGAACAGATACTCAGTCACCTTGATATGCTTGAGGGGTATCCAGAGCATTATGATAGAGATGAAATAACACTAATAGTAGAAGATAAAGAACTCCAAGCTATCACATATTTTGTAAATCAAAAAATAGATTTTAAAAATCTTGAGCTGCTAGAAGAGTTTGTTAAAAATGAGTTTTATTATATAAATTTTGAAGATTAAGTGTAAAGTTAAACCATATTTACTATAATATTGTCAAACAATGTTATATAAAAAGGTTTTACAATGATAGCTTTAGAAAATTTACAAAAACAACAAGTTGGTCTTCGTTTACCAAAATATCTATTAGATGAGATTGATGAATTTACAAAAGAGTATTCACTCAATCGCAGCGAAATTATCACAGAGTCGATCAAAGCTTTTATAAGCGAACAAAAGGCAAAAAAACTTTATGAGAGTTTTGATAAGTCGTGTAAAGAATTAAAAGGTGTGCTTCATAGTAAAGATGATTCCAAACTCCAAACCCTTGAGGAACTTACCTTTGAACTTGCAAATTAAAGCTTTAGATAACTTTACTAAAGAGGTCAAAAAACTAGCAAAAAAGTACAAAAAACTAGGAGATGACCTCAAGATACTTCAAAAAGAGCTCCTCTTAAATCCACAAAGCGGAATATCTTTAGGGAATAATTGCTACAAAATTAGAATTGCTAACTCCTCGATTCCTACAGGGAAAAGTGGTGGATTTAGGGTGATTTACTACTATCTTGATGAAAATGGAATTATCTATTTGATTTCAATCTACTCTAAAAGTGATTTAGAAAATCTAAGTGATGAGAAAATCTTGGAGATACTACACCAAAATCTTCTTTAACCCTTCCAAAGCTCCCATTTCCAATCCAAATCCAATTGGTGGATTGATTTGGGGTTCCCTTGGATTTATACGAATCACTTTTGCATTTTTATTTCTCCTTGCGATATTTTCCCCCTCAAGCCTCACTGTTTGTATCGCTGTACCAGCTCCTAATTCAATAATAACTGTATTTTTAGTGTGGTTTCTTTTTCTCCAAGTGTAATAAAGATACTCTTGATGGTCTGTTCGCTTAGCATTCCAATACCAATCCCCAAACATCAAAATATTTGGTCGTGCTACTTCACCACATTTTGGGCAAAGGGGGATATTAGATGCTTCAAATGTTTCCATATCAACTTCAATAATCTCATCATTTTCCCATGTCTCATTAGTACAGTTACGAGAACATTGCAAGTGATGGATAGACCCATGACACTCTACGATTTTCTCACTGTCAAACCCAGATTTTTGAAATTGACCATCGACATTTGAAGTAAATACAAAATAATTCTTTTTCTCTTTGACTAAATTTAAGAGCATTTTAAATCCATCATGGGGAATCGTTTCTCTATAAAGATTTAATCGATGCCCATAAAATGCCCAAGCTAAAGAGGGATTCTCTTCAAACCACTTTGGATTTGCCATCTGGGAAAAACTATAGCCTAATTTTGCAATAGGTGGATATGCTTTCCAAAACCCTTCATTGCCTCTAAAATCAGGCAAACCACTATCTACCCCCATCCCAGAACCTGCTGATATAAGGATAGCTTCACTCTTTTTTATAAGTGTTTGTATCTCTTGTATTGTTGACTCTTCCATCATAAACCTCTAGTATATTTTTTATTGTACAAAATTCTCATTACAAAAACCCCATTCTTTTTGAGTTTATCCCTTTTTTGATAGAGACTTCCTCTTTAAGTCTAGCTAGAAAATCATTTGCATTAAGGAGTGGTTTAAATCTATTTTGTCTTTTCACCGCTGCAAAATCACCTGGAGTTAGTGAATTTATCTTGTAAAACTCCTCTTCAAAGTTTTTATCCACTCCCAAATGTAGCTCCATACACTCAGCTTTAAACAGCTCATAACTTTGAATTGGTTTGAGATAACTAAACTCCATTTTAAGGTCAAACCTTCGTAAACTTGCACTATCAAGATTATCCATTAGATTTGTAGTAGCTATAAATATCCCATTGAAGTTTTCCATCTGGACAAGCATCTCATTCACTTGGGTGATCTCCCAGCTTCTATTGGCTCCATTTCTATCGGCTAAAAAACTATCAACTTCATCAAATACCAATACACCATTCTCCTCTTTTGCTTCAAGGAAAGCTCGAGCGATGTTTTTCTCTGTTCCACCAACATACATAGAGAGTAGGTCGCTCCCTTTTTTTAGGATGAGTGGCTTATCAAGGCTAGAAGCTAGATATTTTGCATAGGCACTTTTACCTGTTCCAGCAGGTCCATAGATACACATCCTAGCACTAGAAGAGATCTGTATCCCCTGGCTTAATCTTTGAAGATTTGTATCACAATTGACAAAACTAGTATCATAACTATTTGGCAATAATATTGATTCGTTTTGGTTTATTATCTCTTTATACCCTTGTGCTTTTAGGGTATTATTTATAATATGTTCAAAAGATTTTTGTTTATCTTTTTTATCCAAATTAGCTACAACACTTGAAGCTCTACTAATTAAAGCAGGGGCAATCTTCTCATGAAGTGCTAGTCTTTCTAGTGAATCACCATCTAAAATATTTTTCGTATAGCTTTTTAAAATCTCTCTTCTTTGTTTTTTAGCTGGAATTGGCACCTCAATAGCGATATCAAATCTTCTAATAATCGCATTATCAATCGAATTGATATTGTTACTTATCCAAATAGTTGGGATAGTATTTGTTTCTAAAATACGATTTATCCAAGCTTTATCTTTTTGACGAGATTTTGTAAAAAAGCTCTCACCACTATCAAATATATCTTCAGCTTCATCATACATAAGAAGGGTATTTTTAGTTCTCAAAAGCGATTGAGCTATCTTGTAAGCTTTTAATCTTTGTTTTCCATCAATCGCTTCATCATCTTCATCTGCATAACTTATTTCACTAAGATTAAGGGAAAGTTCCTTTGCTAATACTTTACAAAGCTCAGTTTTTCCAGTCCCAGGATGACCATATAGCAAAATATTTACCCCTGTTTTTGATTTTGAAAAAGCACTTTTAAGATAGGGAACTAAAATATCAATATCATCTTTAATATGCTCATAATCACCCAGTGCAAGGGAAGATGTTCCACACTCCTTAATGATGTTTCTAAAAAGAGTTTCAATTGACTCAGTTGAATTTATCAAATAATCACTCAAATTATCATCAATCAACTCAAATTTATTGTAAAAACTATTTGTACTTCTTTTATTGAGTGTTACAAGAGATGTTTTAGAAAATCTTGAATCACTCCTAAAAATTAGATTTAATCTTTTCGTTGGGATCTCAAGTAAAGTACTCAAAATCTTAAGAGATTGAGATGTATTTAAATCATTTCCAAGAAGTGAAATAGCTCTAGCAAACAAATCATATTGTCTAAACAGCACAAAAAACTCTAAAATCTTCTCTTCATCACTATTTAGTCCAATAATAGCACCAAGATTTGTGATATTTTTTTGAAGTCTTTTATTTGTTGGGAGAGTTTTTCCTAAATATCCATTGTAGGCAATTTTGAGTTTATTAAGTGGTTCATATGGGTCAAAATCATCATTATCAATGTATTCCCCAAGGTTGAGATATAAAGCAAGTTCATCATTGTCAAATGAACCATGTCTTGATACAAATTGATTATATCCACCCATTTTTACTAAGATTTTTAACATCCAATAGGTGATTTTTTGTTCTACATTTTTTTCTATAAACATAGTCTTTTCAAAAGTGCTATTTAGGTTAACTTTTCTTCTCATTTGCTACTCCTCATAATTTTATGATGGAAGTATATAAGATGAAGTGGACAAAAGTTTGTCTATTTTAGAAGATTTTATTTTTTATCAAAATATTGATACTGAACTTTTATATCGCACAAAATCGTTCCAATAGATAAAAGTTCTTCAACACTTAAGTTATTGTGGTCATACAAACAGTGGTACCACCAACAGTGATTTTCATCTCTTATTTGACAGTTTATCCACCCAGTAAATTCATTATGGTTGCCTTCCCATCGCCATTTCAATTTCTCTTGATCTTGTTGAGATATCTTTTTTCCGTAATCACAAATGGTGGCAATGCAATTATCCTCATCTTCTTGGTAGTTTGGATCATCCTCTTTTAGATAAAATGCCACAACTATCTCAAGCTCATAATCATCTAAAATATCCTCTTTATCTTGAACTCTTTTTAAAAGTTCACTATCAATTTTGATAGCTTCTTTTATATATTTATTTTGAAGATTTTGAACTCTTTCATTAAGTGTTTGCAGCTTTTTGATAGTATTTTTATCAGTTACTTCACTTAGGTTCATTTTGTATATTTCAACTCTTTCAATCTATAATAAATCATCTAGTACAAAATTATTTTCGATATACTTTTTCAATCTTGCTAAATCATTTTGTAATAAAATCGTTTTTTCTCGTAAAGTGTCTCTAAGTGCAACTCTTTGTTCAAAGGTACTAAGGTCAATTTTTCCATAATCTTCAATATAGACTGAATCATTTGTAACATCCAATTTAAGCGTGCTCATACTAAGGGAAAATCCGCATGGATCTACATAGC
>RRZT010023033.1_pt1 | contig 24433 bp, 24 predicted proteins | sample 2165551 | NCBI WGS metagenome assembly RRZT01 (sample SAMN10456910, study PRJNA506462) | wastewater metagenome | biome: wastewater; feature: sludge; material: wastewater sludge; isolation source: wastewater sludge with Escherichia coli K12::gfp cells carrying plasmid... | place: USA: Moscow, Idaho... | reverse complement strand
TGGCGTGGTTGAGTTTGATGAAAACCAGCGCGCTATTTCCCTTGAAGAAAAGCCACTGAAACCAAAATCACACTATGCTGTAACCGGCCTGTATTTTTACGATAACGATGTGGTGAAAATCGCCAAACAAGTGCAGCCCTCAGAGCGTGGCGAGTTAGAAATCACCAGCATCAACCAAGCCTATCTAGTGCGCGGCGACTTAGACGTTGAGTTGCTTGGCCGTGGCTTCGCTTGGCTGGATACCGGTACACATGAAAGCTTGCTTGAGGCAGGTATGTTTGTGGAGACCATTGAAAAACGCCAAGGTTATAAAATTGCGTGTTTAGAAGAAATCGCCTATAACAACGGCTGGCTCAGCAAGAAAGATCTACAGCGGCTTGGCAAAGAGTTGAGCAAGAATAGCTATGGTCAATACTTGTTAGACTTGGTCTAAAATAAAGTAGGAGAGCTAGAATGGATTTTGAAGTAGATATCCACGGGCTTGGAAATTTAGAAAGTTTAAAATTAAATATAAAACCATTAACTGTTATTGCTGGTGAAAACTCATCTGGTAAAAGCTTTGCAACTAAAAGTCTTTATTGTGTTTTAGCTGCACTTAATCAAAATCATATAACAAATTCTTTGAGCAAAGATGCAAGTTTATTTGTTCGAAACCTGACTGGTTTTGAGTTCGCTTTAGCAAATAAAATCGCTATTGCTGATAAAGAATTTATATATAGTGTTAGAGATGATTTTATTGCTTTGATTAGTTCAATTAATAGTTTTTTAATTGAACTGAATTTATCTGAGCAAGAGACGGTTAGGACTGAGTTAGAAGTTGAGTTAAAAGAATTAATTGAGATTTCAGATAGAATAAATAAATATCTTGATAAGCGTGGAACGCTAAAAAAAGTATCTGAAAATAAGACTAAGCTGTTGGATGCATTAAATATTATTGATAGGATAATTGATTCAATCAGGGATCATAAGAAGCTAGTAGTCGCAAGTATAAAAAAACAGCTTTCAGATAACTTTAAAAAGAATTTTCAAGTCACTAGTCTTAGCACATTAGTTAATCATGAAGATACAGTTAAAGCATCAATAAAGATTGAAAATATTGGTCATCTTGACTTTGATTCTGATGATAATATTTCTTTTTCTTTTGTAACTGATGGAATTGTTGAAATTCAAAAATTAGAAAATATTGTTTTTATTGATTCGCCTGTTTACCTCCGAATACGTAATGGCTTAGAGAGAAAAAATATTCTTCCCGTGTTCAGGAAGGATGATAGATATTTAAAAGGTTATCCAAGCTATATAGATAATTTGTATGGATTTATTGATAAACAATTTCTTGATGAGCCTGATTTCATTGAAATTAGTAAAGATTTGCAAAACACTCTTTCAGGAAAACTAGCTGTTACTAAATCAGGTGAAATAAATTACGTAACAACAGAAGGCATTACTACGCCTTTATCGCTTACGGCTATGGGTATAAGTAATTTAGGTTTAATAGATTTATTAATAAGAAATAATATTATCAATAAAGGTTCTTTTTTAATAATTGATGAGCCAGAAGCGCATATCCACCCTAAGTGGCAAGTAACTTTTATGGAGTTGCTTTATAAAATGGCTAAAGCTGGAGCTAATGTCATTATTGCGACTCATAGTCTAGATATGGTTAAAAAGCTTGAACTGTTAGTTAAGCAAGATCCAGATGCAGAAGATGTTGTCTCTGTACAGAAAATGCCATCATCAAAGCTAGAGGTAGAAGCAACATTAAAAGACAAGATAGAAGAGGTGCTTGAAGATTTAAGTACACCATTTTATCAAATGTACATGGAAGATTTAGAATAATGCCACATTCAAAATTTGATTTGTCTTTGTTCGAAGAGAATATCTACACGGAATTTCAAGAGCCTTATGGGAAAACTTTATCAATCAAGGCATTAAAAACTGATACGGAAGGGAAAGGAAGTTTAAAAAATATTCTGGGTGTAGGTAAAATAAAAACCTGCGACTATCTAAGAATAGAAAATAATAATTTATTAATGATTGAGTTTTCTGACCTGAAGAGTCAAGAGGAAGGAACTAGAGAAATATTAAACGAACTTAAAAATAAACAATGTCCAGTAGATAAGCATAATAAAAGAATGTGCGTTAAAAGCGAAGCAAAAAAAATAGAAGATAGATTCAAAGCTAAAGATTTAGTATTCTCAGAACTACGACAAAAGTGTATAGAAACAACCTTGTTAACTCATAAGATAGCTGACAAAGATAAATTTATTTATACAGATAGATTTTTAAATAAAGAATTTATTGTAGTTATTAAAGAAATAAAACCAACAGATACCCCAGCTATGGACTCGCTAAAAATCAAGCTGAGTAATGCGCTTAAAGACATTGTTGATTTTGTAAAAATAGTCCCACAAGATCATTTAGAGTCCTTATTAACAAAGGCTGCCAATTCATGAGTCTCATCCAATGGGCTCACTTCCCGCCTCTCGGCGACGATCGTGGTTCGCTGGTTGCCTTAGAAGCCGAAAAAACCGTTCCCTTTGAAATCAAGCGTGTGTACTACATTTTTGGCACACAGCAGGGCGTAGCTCGCGGTTTTCATGCCCACCACAACCTAAAGCAAGTTGCCGTCTGCGTAACAGGCAAATGCCGAATGATTTTAGACGATGGCAAAAATCGTGAAGAAGCCTGGCTCGACTCGCCTACTAAAGGCTTATTAATCGGTGATTTAATCTGGCGAGAAATGCACGACTTCAGTGAAGACTGTGTACTACTGGTGCTAGCCAGCGAACATTATGATGAAGCTGATTATATTCGTGATTATGAAGAGTTTTTGAGGTGTGTATAAATGTTATTAGAGTCTAAAAGCATACGATTGCGCTTTGTGGAAGAGACAGATGCGGAGTTTATTTTAAAATTACGCTTAGATGAAAAATACAATCAGTTTTTATCTGCAGTCACTGCTGATTTACAGTCTCAAAAAGATTGGATTAAAAAATATAAAGATGATGAAAAAGATAAAAAGCAGTTTTATTTTATCATTGAGCGTTTAGATGGTACGCCTTGCGGAACAGTGCGAGTATACGATTTAAAACAAGACTCCTTTTGCTGGGGCAGCTGGATTCTTAACGAAGATAAAACTCGCTATGCAGCATTAGAAAGTGCTTTTTTAGTTTATAAATTTGGTTTTGAAGTGCTTGGATTTAAAAAGTCTCATTTTGACGTCATGAAAGGTAATGAAAGAGTAATTTCGTTCCATAAAAAAATGGGTGCAGTACAAACGGGTGAAGATGAGCAAAACTATTATTTTGAAATTACAAATAGTGCCGTTTATGCAATGCAAGAAAAACTAGCGAGTAAAATACAATGATCCCATTCCTCGACCTCAAAGCCATCAACGCCCAATACCGTGATGAGCTTATAGAAGCCTGTACCCGTGTTATCGACTCTGGCTGGTACATCGCTGGTAATGAACTCACACAATTTGAACAGGCGTTCGCCAGCTACTGCGGCACTAAGCACGCGATTGGTGTGGCTAATGGCCTTGATGCACTGATTCTCACCCTGCGCGCGTGGAAAGAGTTGGGCAAGCTCAAAGACGGCGATGAAGTGATCGTTCCGTCCAACACCTACATTGCCAGCATTTTAGCCATCAGCGCCAATGACCTTGTGCCGGTGCTCGTTGAGCCAGATGTAGCCACTTACAATCTATGCCCGAAACAAACCGAAGCGGCGATTACCGCTAAAACACGCGCCATTCTCCCTGTGCATTTATACGGCCAGTTAGCTGATATGCCCGCCATTATGGCTATCGCCCAGCGCCATAACTTACTTGTGCTAGAAGATTCTGCCCAAGCCCATGGAGCAGAACTAAACGGCAAAAAAGCGGGTAACTGGGGCGATGCCAGCGGTTTTAGCTTTTACCCAGGTAAAAACCTCGGTGCACTAGGCGATGCCGGTGCAGTCACGACCAATGATGACCAACTCGCCGAAACTTTACGCGCACTGCGCAACTACGGCTCACACGAAAAATATAAAAACCTATTCCAAGGCACCAACAGCCGCCTTGACGAAATACAAGCAGCGATGCTCAGCGTCAAGCTAAAACACCTAGATACAGAAACAGCACACAGAAGAAAAGTAGCTGACGCATACATACAAGGTATCAACAACACAGCCGTAACTTTACCCCTCACACTTAACTCTTCACCCCTAACTCGTGAGAATCACGTCTGGCATGTGTTCGTCATCCGCTGCGAGCAACGCGAAGCCCTGCAAAAGCACTTGCTAGAACACGGCATTCAGACCTTAATCCACTACCCAATCCCACCGCACCAGCAGCAAGCTTATAAAGAGTGGAATATAAATAGCTATCCAGTGTCGGAGCTGATTCACCAGCAGGTCATGAGCTTGCCAATGGGGCCGACGATTACGATGGATGAAGTTAAAAAAGTGATTGCAGCCATAAACACATTCAAAATTTAAAATTACTCATTAAGAATTAATCCTGTGACTCTGATAAAAACCAGCCTGCTCAATGGCATTGCAGTCGTTATAAAGATGCTGACAATGCTGGGCCTAAATAAAATACTGGCTATCTACGTTGGGCCGGCAGGCTATGCGGCGATTGGTAACTTTCAAAACGCTGCACAAATGATCACTACCTTTGCCAGCGGTGCGATTAATACCGGTGTAGTGAAATACACCGCTGAATACCATGACGATGAAGAAAAGCAACGGCAAGTGTGGCGCACTGCGGGCACAATTGCTGTGCTGGGCTCAGTCATTACCGGAATAGGTGTAGCTGTATTCAGCAAGCAAATCGCCCAATGGTTTTTGCAGGACGAAAGTTACAACACGGTTTTTATCTGGTTTTCAGTCACGCTGGTTTTCTTTATTTTTAATACGCTGTTACTGGCGATATTAAACGGTAAAAAAGAAATTCACCGTTATATTATTGCTAACATTGCAGGCAGCCTTTTTGCATTAGCAGTCACCAGCGTATTAGCCGTCCAGTTTGGTCTACATGGTGCGCTGACTGCACTGGCTATTCATCCATCCTTTGCTTTTGTTATCACGCTGTACCTTTGCTATAAAGCTGATTGGTTTAAATTCAGTTATTTGTTTGGCCGCTTAGATAAGCAAGTTGTTTTAAACCTAAGCAAATACACCGCCATGGCGCTAACCAGTGCGGCCTGTGTGCCGGTAAGTCATATCTTAATTCGTACGCACCTTGCCGATACCTTAGGGATGGATGCTGCAGGTTACTGGGAAGCCATGTGGCGCTTGAGTGCTGCCTATTTAATGCTCGTAACAACAACGCTAAGTCTGTACTACCTGCCTAAGCTATCAGAACTGAAAGATCCAAAAGAAATAAAGGCGGAAATCCTCCAAGGCTACAAGATTATCCTCCCTGTAGCTGCTGCCTGTGGTTTAGTTATCTACTTGCTACGTGACTTTATTATTGGAGTTTTGTTTACATCTGACTTTATTCCGATGCGTGATTTATTTGCGTGGCAGATGGTGGGTGATACGTTAAAAATTGGCAGTTGGATACTTGCTTACCTGATGCTAGGTAAAGCCATGATGAAGTTGTTTATTGCCAGTGAGATTGTGTTTGCAGCAGGGTTTTATGGTTGGACGTATTTTTTAACAGGTATGTACGGTTTGGAAGGTGTCACCATTGCGCATGCAATTAACTACGCAATATATTGGGTGGTGATGGGTGTGTTTATTGGTAAAACCGTTCTAGGAAAACCATTAGAGTCTCATGCCTAATAACTACTTATCCCTATCTCCCAGTGATTTCGAAACCCTCGCCGCCGATATCTTATCTGCGCTGCACTCTGTGCATTTCGAACGCTACGGTGAAGGGCGCGATGGTGGGGTAGATGGTAAGTTTGTAACAAACGATGGTGGTATATGGATAGTGCAGGCTAAGCGCTATCGAGATGTAAAAGCACTGTTACGGCAAATGGAGCATGAGCAGAAAAAAATGCAGCAACTGCCCCAGGCCCCAGCCCGATACTTCTTGGTTACCGCGTGCTCGTTAAGCCCAACAAACAAAGCAGCCATTCAGCAAGCCATGGGGCCGTTTATTTTATCTACGGGCGATATTTACGGCGCAGAAGATTTAGATGCTTTACTTCACCAGTACCCTGCTATTTACCGAAAACATCATCGTTTATGGTTGCATGGTGTCGAACAATTAACCCAGTATTTGCAACGTGCGCATTACATACGAGCAGAGACCACATACGAGCGTATTATTCACGAGTCCAAAAGTTATGTTGCGCACAGTGCCGAGCATGCAATCAATCAGCAACTAGCCACGCAGAACAGTTGCTTGATTGTGGGTGACCCCGGCATCGGCAAGAGTGCCACCGCTGGGCAAATCGCTTTACGTCACCTGCTCGAGACACCCCAAGCAGAGCTGATTTGGATTGATGACCGTAATTTTGAGCAAGCGCTACAACTGATCCGTACTGATAGCCCGCAAATTATCGTGATGGATGATTTTTTAGGCGCTACGTTTTTGCATGACGATGGCATACTTGCGTTTCAGCGCGATTGGCAGGCTTTATTGCGTACCGCGCAGCGTGCAAATGGGCGGCTTAAACTCTTATTCACCACGCGTAACTACATACTTGAACAGGCGCTTGCGCAAATCGATGATAGCCAACCGCTGATTGCTCAGCTGTGTCAGTGTGCTGTATATATTGAGCATAACAACGCAAGGTTTCGTGTCGAGTTGGTTTACAACCTGCTGCGCAAAGCAAACTTAGATACTGAGCAAATAGCACAACTGGTGCAGGATAAGTTGTATTGGCCCCTAATCAAATCCAGCAACTTTTCTCCGCGGCTGTTAAAAATGCTGTGCAGCAGGCTGGCTGATATACCCGCCACACAACTGGCTGAGCATATTAAAACCGGGCTTGAAGGCCAGCACCAACTTTGGCAGCAGGTGTTTCAACGCTTGAGTCCTGAGGCACAATGTTTGCTGTATCTGTGTGCGATTGCTGGTAAGTACGCTAATGTTACTGAGCTAAAGCGTGCTTTCCATACGCTTTATCCTCAAGTGCAAAATCGCCTTGCACCATTTAATAGCTTTGATAGAGCGCTGATTGAGCTAGAACCTACATTTATAAAAACAGAGCAGCATCTGGGTGATATTTGGCTTAACCCTGCTAACCCGAGTTTAATTGATTTTTTACATAAAAATATTGCGGATAACCCACCACTTATTGATGCGTTGATCAACAGCTTAGAACATTTTGATTGGGGGCTTGATCATTTTAAAGTGACAGCTCCATCAAAGCATCCGATTGCTATTAGCGCAAAACAGCGCGAACACTTGATGCATAAGCTGATAGAGTTGCTGCCCCAGCACAGCAGCAAGCTAATGCAGACCTTCACAAATGGTGATGGTGCATTGCAATGGGTAAATCAGCCGGATAGTTTCGGGGCTCGGCTTACCAAGCTTTGGCGCACAGTTATGAGTAATGCACAGCAAGCTGAAGCAACCTTACAGCAGATACAGTTTTTACTGCCTTCAGATGCACAGAGCTGGGAAGGCCTCTTGTTACAAGGAGGCATGCAAGAGCTTTTGGACTTGACGCGCTATTTAGCAGTTGATCAACAAGAGGGTATCTGGCTGCTGGCTATGGATAACTTAAATAACAGTGAAGATGCCGCAGCACTTGCTGAGTTTTACCAGCAAGAGCCCAAAGTAAAGCGACTCTTTAAGCAGCAGAAACGTAAATTTATTTGCAAGTTATTAAATACCTGCTCCGAAGAAATTGATAGAGCAAACGATACAGACTTTTTAGATGCTGTAATGCATGACTTATACCGAATAGAAGAAGCGACAGGCGCAAATATAAGTGATCAAAAATATCACATTTACTCGAAGCTTGATGACTCGTTTGCTGGTGATGAGTCTATATTTAGTGATTCCGTAATATATTATCAGAGACCTGATCATCAAGAAGACTTAGCAGAGTTTAAATTACAAATAAGCTTACTAATAGAAAATGTTGAATCACTTTTTTCAAGGCTTGGCAGTGAGTGTGCTGGGTTACATACTTAGTGTATATAATTGTTATTTATGTTGAGTAACATAGCGATTTAAGAAATGTTAGTAAGTTATAGCATCGGTTTTGATAGAAAGGAAAAGTTTGGTGAAAATATTATTGCTTGGTGAATTTAGTGCACTACACAAAAATCTTAAAGAGGGTTTGATTGAGCTAGGGCATGATGCTGTTGTTGCAGCTGGTGGTGATGGCTTTAAAAAAATCCCTACTGATATCTCTTTTGACTTTAGTTCTCCTTTTCCTGGTGCGTTAAAAAAAATACACTATCGTTATCAGCTTTACTCTACGGTTAGTCAGTTAAAAGGGTTTGATGTTGTACAAATGGCTAACCCATTTATTTTTCCTAGCAAATATTTCCCTAGAGAAGCTTTAATAAATTCATTAATAAAAAACAATAATAAAGTCTTTTTGTCGGGTGCCGGCTGCGATGCATATTTTTGGCGCTATGGTAGAAAGCAATTAAAATATGGGCCGTTTGAAGAAACCTTAAAGTATGATCAAAATAAAACACATAGCCATTTAGAATCAGAAGCTTCTTTTAAGTTTAATGAGTGGTTGGTCAATCAAGTTAAGGGTGTTATTCCCATTATGTATGAGTATGAAGCTAGTTACTCATCTAGCCCTAAGCGTTTAAATACTATTCCTATTCCCATTAATATTGATAAAATTGAGTATAAAGAAAATACACCAGGTAAGAAGTTAGTAATTTTTCATGGTTTAAATAGGTATGGCTTTAAAGGCACACGTCATGTAGAAGAAGCTTTTGAATACCTGAGCAAAAAATACCCGAATGATTTGGAACTAGTTATAGAGGGTAATTTGCCCTTGAATGAGTACCTAGAATTAATGCAAAGAACCAACATAATTGTAGACCAAATGCACAGTCATTCATTAGGTGTAAATGGGGTATATGCTTTGGCAATGGGCAAGGTTGTAATGGGCGGTGCAGAACCTGAATCTTTAACCAGCTTAGGTGTAAACAGCTCCCCAGTAATCAATGTTCAACCTAACGCAGCAAGCCTAATCGAACAAATAGAAAAACTCTTAGAAAATAAGAATAATATTGCAAAGCTAGGTTACGAGAGCCGCTTATTTGCAGAGCAAGTGCATTCACACACCAAAGTAGCTGATCAGTATATTAATACATGGACGAATGTATGATAACTACTCTATCGCGTGACCTTTCCGGGGTTTACCCTTTATATTACTTCCATAAAGGCACTACTTTTCTCTATGCCGAAAGACTATCAGAGTTGGTAAAAAAACAGGGCTTTATTAAAGAAATCAACCAAGATGCTTTAGCCTTGTACTTTCAATTTGGTTATATTCCTGAACCTTATAGTATTTATAAAAACACCTTTAAGCTGCCCGCGGGGCACAAGCTTGAATACAACCCTGAAACTAACCAGTTAAAGATAGAAAAATACTGGGATATTTGGCAGGTGTATGCTCAGCCCAAACTTGAGCTAACTGAAACGGAAGCTATCGAACAAACCGAGGCGCTGATGTTACAGGCGTATCAAGAAAGTTTTGCTTCTGCACCTAACCCTGGCGTATTGCTAAGCGGTGGTTATGATTCTTCTTCAGTGGCGGCTATGTTACAGGCGCATTCCAGTGAGAAAATCAAAACCTTTTCTATCGGTTTTCATGAGCCTAAGTTCAACGAAGCTCATAACGCTAAACGTATTGCAGAGCATCTAGGTACTGAGCATTACGAATATTACTGCACCCAAGCCGATGCATTAAATTTGCTACCCAAGTTAGCGGATATTTTAGATGAGCCTATGGGTGATGCTTCCATTATTCCAACCACTTTAGTCTGCCAGCTAGCTGCTAAAGAAGTGGATTCTGTACTCAGTGCCGATGGGCCAGACGAGCTGCTTGGTGGTTATGATAAGTATTTTTCATTAGCTAAAAAGAAAGCCTTATTTGGTTGGCTGCCTAAATTTGCCATACAACCAACACGTGCAATTATGCAAAGCAACTTTGCAGCTAAGTTGGCAGATAGTGCCGGAGTATACAATGCTGCACAACGGCTAGAGCGTTTTTCTTATATGCTAGGCGCGCAAGAAGGCGAACTCTTAAAAGTTAATAGTAGTATTTTCACGCCAAAAGAGCTAAACCAGCTATTAGTGCAACCGCCAAGTGACTTGCCTACTAATTTTGATGCACCATTAGGTGAGAATATAATAGAAAACGCTATGGCTCTTGATTTCACTACTTCAGCTATGGATGCAGTATTAGCTAAAGTAAACCGCGCCGCGACCTTTGCAGGTATTCAAAACTTCGAGCCAGTACAAAACCAAGCTTTGATTGAACACTTCATCCGTCTACCTTTTAACTACAAAATTAATCAAGGCAACAAAAAATACCTACTTAAACAGATCGTGCATAAGTACCTCCCCAAAGAGCTCATGGACAGACCTAAAATGGGTTTTGGTGTTCCGCTAATCGACTGGTTTAAAGATGATTTAAAAGACTATCTGCTAGACTACCTCAACGAAGAAAACCTACGCAAAACCGGCATTCTCAACCCTGAGCCAGTGATTAAAATGCGCGACAACTACCTAAGCGGCGATAGCGCTGATATTACCAAGCTATGGTACTTGCTAGTCTTTATGCTCTGGTGGGAAAGATGGATGTAACCTACGGTGTAAAGCCACTACCAACTATTAGAGAAACTTTAATAATATGAAATACCTCGTCACCGGCGCTGCTGGTTTTATCGGCATGTACACGGCCAAGCGCTTGCTAGAGCAAGGGCATCAAGTCATCGGTCTAGATAACCTCAACGATTACTACGTGCCAGAACTAAAACAGCATCGTCTTGCTCAGTTATTGCCTTTTAAAAACTTCAGCTTTGTTGAGTTAGATTTGGCCAATCGTGCGGGTATGGCTGAGCTTTTTGCTGCTGAAAAGTTTGATCGAGTTATTCACCTTGCTGCTCAAGCGGGTGTGCGTTATTCCATCGAAAACCCTTTTGCTTATATAGATAGCAACCTTGTGGGTATGATGACTATTTTAGAAGGCTGTCGTCACAATAAGGTGCAGCACTTGGTCTATGCATCATCCAGTTCTGTGTATGGCATGAATGACAAAATCCCTTTTAGCGAAACTGATCAAGTTGATAATCCTGTTTCTCTGTATGCCGCCACTAAAAAAGCCAATGAGCTCATGGCGCACAGCTATTCTAAATTGTATGGTATTCCCACCACCGGTCTGCGCTTTTTTACTGTGTATGGCCCTGCAGGGCGGCCTGATATGGCACCTTGGCTCTTTACCGAAGCGATTATCAAAGGCGAGCCCATTAAGGTGTTTAACCAAGGTAAAATGTTGCGCGACTTTACTTATATAGACGATATTGTTGAAGGCGTGATCCGTATTCAGGATGTGATTCCTGGAACTGAAGCTGCTGCGTCATTGCGAGCGCAGCGCGGCAATCCAGAAGATCGCCACGTCGCTAGCGCTCCTCGCGATGACAGTAAAGTACCTTATGCCTTGTTCAACATCGGCAATAACGAGCCCATAGAACTGGCGCGCTTTATTAAAGCCATTGAAACTGCTTGCGGCCGAGAAGCTGAAAAAATTATGTTGCCTATGCAGCCAGGTGATGTCGAGCGCACCTATGCCGACACCAGCCGATTAGAAGCTGCAGTGGGCTATAAACCACAAACTCAAATAGAGCATGGCATTCAGCAGTTTGTGGATTGGTACAAAGAATACAGAGGGATTTAATCAGAATGAAAATTGCAGTCGCAGGTACGGGCTATGTGGGTTTATCCAATGCTGTGCTATTAGCCCAGCACAATGAAGTGGTCGCTTTAGATCTTGTAGCAGAAAAAGTTGAGCTTATCAATCAAGGCAAATCGCCCATTGAGGATACTGAAATCAGTGAGTTTTTAAGTACTAAACCACTGAACCTGACTGCAACCCTAGATAAAGAAGTGGCTTATAAAAATGCGGATTACGTAATAATTGCCACCCCAACGAATTACGACCCTAAAACCAACTACTTTGATACCAGCAGTGTAGAGGCTGTTGTAGCTGATGTGATTAAGATTAATCCTAGCGCGACGATTATTATTAAATCCACAGTTCCGGTTGGTTTTACTGTTGAACTACAACAAAAATTCAACACTGAGCATTCAAAACTAAACATTATCTTCAGTCCTGAGTTTTTGCGTGAAGGTCAAGCTTTGTACGATAACTTATACCCTTCACGTATTATTGTGGGTGGGCAAAGCGAGCGAGCTAAAACCTTTGCCGAGTTATTGAAACAAGGCGCAATTAAAAAAGACATTCCTGTACTTTTTACTGACAGCACCGAAGCAGAAGGTATTAAGCTCTTTTCTAATACTTACTTAGCCATGCGCGTTGCTTATTTTAATGAGCTCGACAGCTACTGCGCTGTTAATGGTTTGGATGCAAGGCAAATTATTGAAGGTGTGGGTTTAGATCCGCGCATAGGTGGCCACTACAATAATCCAAGTTTTGGTTATGGCGGTTACTGCTTACCTAAAGACACCAAGCAGCTACTAGCTAACTACGACCAAGTTCCCAACAACATTATTCAAGCCATAGTCGAAGCCAACCGCACCCGTAAAGATTTTATTGCCGATGCAGTGATTGAAAAACTAAAAGCGAGCCAAGGCAGTACTACTGGTGTGGTTGGGGTTTATCGCTTAGTCATGAAAGAAGGCTCAGACAATTTTAGAGCCTCCGCTATTCAGGGCATTATGAAGCGTATAAAAGCTAAGGGAATAGAAGTTGTTGTTTATGAGCCAGTTTTGCAAGAAGAACACTTTTATAATTCACGCGTTATAAGCGATTTAGAAGAGTTTAAGAGGGTGAGTGCTGTGATAGTGGCTAATCGCCTGAGTGAAGACTTGTTGGATGTTAAAGACAAGGTTTATACACGTGATTTATTTCAGAGTGATGCTTAAATGTGAAATTGCTGAAAAATGAAAAATCAGGTGTTGTTTTTATCTAAATATCAGTCTTATTAAATTGTTTTTATATTTTTATAACTGATATAGATAAGCTTTTTAGTTGTTTTTTAAATTTATTGAAATTATTTTCCAGAGCATAATATGCTATCTTTTTTAGACTTGTATAGCTTATATAAAATAAAGGTTTTAAATGTATTATTTTCTTACTCTTGGTTTTTCATTAACTGCATATTTTTTTCTACAATTTGTGAGTTTTAGTAATAGAAATTACAAGTTTACAGCAGGTTTTATTGCCCTTTTTTTTTCAATATTATGTTCTTTTAGATTTATAGGTGAAGGCTGGGAGCTTTTTGGTGGCATTGATGCTCACGGCTATAAAGCTATTTATCAACAGGTTACAAGGCATGGGTTTTTAGAAACCTTTATGCTTCAACCTTGGGAATATGGGTTTAGTTTTTTATATTGGATTTCTTCAAACGTTGGTATAAGTTTTGAAATTTTTCAACTTGTTATTTATACTTTTTTTTACTATACAATTATTGAGGTTGCAAGAAGGTATTGTAATGGATGGGCAGCTTTTTTATTAATACTGTGCCTTTCTCTTAGTGTTGTTGATTCATTTAATTTACTCAGAACTTATCTGGCCTTATTTGTAGGAATATGGTCTATTTTTTTCTATGTTGATAAACGCTTTAAAACAGCCTGGCTTTTGGTTTTTTTTGCTATATCTATACATGTTTCTTCTTTATCTTTTTTGATTATATATATATTTTCTGGTTTATATGCATCGAGTAAGAGCTTATATCGTTTGGCTTTGGTTGTATCTGTTGTCTTCTCAGTATTGTTTTCTTTTTTTGGCATAAGTTTTTTGCTGTCAGGTTCACGAGTATCAGTTTACCTAGAGAATGATGAGGGTTTATTTGCTATTGGTACATACTTAGTCGCACTCATGTACTGGGTTTTATATAGCTATCTTATTCACTATAAGAAATATACAAATAAATTTGTAGAGATAATTTACCCAGCATTAGGTTCTATTTTGATTCTTGTACCAGTGCATTATGTTCATTACATGGCATATCGAATGCTTTTCCCTTATATTTTTATAATTTTCGTTTTATCTGCAGTATCACTTAATTTGCTAAAGCGAGATAATTTTAGATTGAAAGCTTATTCTGTTAGTTTGACTTTTTTATTCCTTGCTTACCCTTTTTATAGATTTTATGGATTTGTTAGTAAAGAATTAGAAAATAAATTAAGTGCTCAGTTATATATGTTTGATTGGGATAGATTTATAGAGGTCATATCGGTATTATGAGAGTGTTACAAGTGTTGCCTACACTTTCTGCAGGTGGGGCAGAAAGCTTTATTACTCGCTTATGCTGTGAGCTGCAAAAAAATGAAGGAGTAAAAGTAGCATTATTTATACCTGGCGGTGTTCATGGCGAGCGAGGACAGCTATTATATCAGCAATTGGTTAGTGCAGGTGTTGATGTTATCGGTCATAAACCTAGATCAATGCGTAATATTATTCATATTTTCAATCTCTTGAAAACGATCTTGAACTTTAAACCAGATATTGTTCAGGCTAATCTTTTTTCTAGTGAAGTTTTATGTGCCTCTATTAGTTGGCTGTTTGTTTTTAACCGTGTTGTTTTTATTAGAAGAATTGCAAATACAGAAATGTCTGCTGAGGGTCAACCATTAATTGCACGTATTCTTCATAAGAGCTTTAAAGGTGTGGTAGCTTGCTCTTCTGCCGCTGAAGATGTGTATCGTCACCACTTAAAAAAGCTTGGTTTTTCTAAAAATGTTTATTTGTCTGGGGATATTAAAAAAATTGAGAATGGAGTTAGTGTGCCTGAATTGCTTCTCTCAAAGTTTGCGGCACGTAGCTCCTTAGGCTTAACAAATGATAGTTTTTTAGTGTGCCATGTTGGACGATTCACTCCTGGTGGTTACACTCAAGGTGGTGATTTAAGTTCAGGACAAAAAGCTCATGATGTTATTTTGAAAAGCTTTGCTGTTGCTCTAGAAAAGGGATTACCTACATGTTCGATATTATTGTTGGTGGGGGATGGACCTTTGTTAAGTAAAGCTAAGGAGTTAGCAGAACAGCTTGGTATAAGTAATCATGTAAAATTTATGGGGTTACTACCTGATCCTTGGAAGGTTTTCGCTGCTTCTGATATTTTCTTTTTTCCCTCTCGTTATGAAGGGTTGCCTAATGCATTGGTAGAGGCTGCAAGTTGTGGATTACCAGTGATAGCATCAAATATTCCTGAAGTTAAAAATATAAACATTAGTGGGGAATGGATTTTGTCAGAAGTCGATAATATAGACGGGTTTTCAGAAGGCTTAGTTTGTCTTTTTAAGAGTATTGATTTTTATAAAAACAATGCTCTTGAAAATAAAAAAAAATTTATAAATAGATTTTCTATTAAGTCTTGCACTTTAGATTATATTTTTTTTTATAGGTTTTTTTTAAGAAGATAATTTTGCTTTTTATAATTATTTAACTTGTTGTTGGTTTTTCTTGAGATTTAAAAATTAATTAAAGTTCGCTATTTTAGATAAAGAATTTATGAGAATATTGTTTAATTGCTTTGTAAGTATTGTTAGCGGTGAAGTTAAAAGTGCAGAAAACTTTATTGGATATGTAAATTTATCATCTGGGCATGATTTTTTATTTTATAAGTCAGTAAAGAATTTCGTAGATGTTCCTTCAATTGTTGAGCCCTATAAGACTTTTTGGATAGATTGAACTTATGATTCTGATCAATGCTTCAAATTTGCACACTGGTGGTGGTGTGCAAGTTGCTATTTCTTTTCTATATGAGGCTTCTTTGTTACACAAGGATAGCAATCTGCCCATAGATGTTATCGTTTCTACCGAGGTCGCTGACGGCCTTGCTCGTTTAAAAACTATTACCTCAGTTTTTACCAGCTATGAGATTATAAATACATATGGGCTTAAAGTTTTTTTCTCTAGTTTAAATAAAAGAATAAAAAACTACGATGTTGTTTTTACTGTTTTTGGCCCAAATTATTTAAGAGCAAAAGCAAAAAAAGAAGTAGTGGGCTTTGCTCAACCCTGGATGTTAAATTTTAATAATCCGGTCTCCAATAAAATGTCTTTTCTCAGTAGAAATATTTTGCGGTTTAAGTTTTTTATTCAATGGTTGTTTTTCTTACGAGCAGATCATTATGTTGTTGAGCTAGAACATGTTAAAAAGAGTCTAGTTGATAAAAAAGGTGTAGACAGTAAAAAAATTAGCGTTGTTTATAATACAGTTTCTTCTTTATATAAAGATAAGAGTAAGTGGCAGCCTATTAAAATTAAAAAAAATCAAGAAGAAATATCGCTTGGTATTGTGACTAGGGATTATCCACACAAAAATATAAATATATTACCTTTGGTAGCTCAAGCTCTTGAAGCTAAGCACAACTTAAAAGTTCACTTTTACACCACGCTTAATGATGCTGAGTGGGCGACTAAAGATGCTTTCTTTAAAAAGCATGTCTCAACGGTTGGTTCTCTCTCTCCAGATCAATGTCCGTCATTTTACGAGCAAATTGACGGTGTGGTATTTCCTAGTTTGTTAGAGTGTTTTTCTGCTACACCTCTAGAAGCCATGGTGATGAATAAGCCTTTATTTGCATCTGATCGCGGCTTTGTACGTGATGTGTGTGGTGATTATGCTGTGTATTTTGATCCGTTAGATGCTGATGATATTGCTCTTAATATTGCAAACTATTTTAAGGCGGATACAGAGCGTGCGGATCAATTACAGCAAGCTAGAGATCATGCACTAAGTTTTTCTTCAGCTAGAGGTCGAGCTGAACAGTATTTAGAAATTATTCAACAACACTTAAAAGGTTGAAGAAATGGTATTTGATAACAAGGTTTTACTCATCACCGGCGGCACCGGCTCCTTCGGTAACGCTGTTCTCAAACGCTTCCTCGAATCCGACATCGCTGAAATCCGTATCTTCAGCCGTGACGAGAAAAAGCAAGATGATATGCGCAAGCGCTTTTCCAGTCCCAAGCTCAAGTTTTACATTGGTGATGTGCGCGATTATATGAGCGTGCTCAATGCCACCCGTGGCGTGGATTACATTTTCCATGCTGCTGCGTTAAAGCAAGTGCCATCCTGTGAGTTTCACCCAATGGAAGCGGTGAAAACCAACGTGCTCGGCACTGAAAACGTGCTTGAGGCGGCGATCCAGAACGAAGTCAAGCGTGTGGTGTGCTTGAGTACTGATAAGGCCGTTTACCCTATTAATGCGATGGGTATTTCTAAAGCCATGATGGAAAAAGTTATGGTGGCCAAGTCGCGGAATGTTGACGAAACCAAAACGGTTATTTGCGGCACGCGCTACGGCAACGTGATGGCCTCGCGCGGCTCGGTAATTCCGTTGTTTGTTGAGCAAATCCGTGCGGGTCAGGCGCTGACTATTACTGATCCTAATATGACGCGCTTTATGATGACCTTGGCTGATGCGGTTGATTTGGTGTTGTATGCCTTTGAGCATGGCAACAATGGCGATATGTTCGTACAGAAAGCACCCGCCGCAACGGTTGAAACCTTAGCCCGCGCGTTAACTGAGATTGTCGGTAAGCCAGAGCATCCGATTAACATTATCGGTACGCGTCATGGTGAAAAGCTCTACGAGGCTTTATTAAGCCGTGAAGAAATGCTCTGTGCGCAAGATATGGGTGATTATTACCGTGTGCCGCCTGATTTGCGTGACCTGAATTATGCGAAATATGTCGATGAAGGACAAAAAGATTTGTCCAAGGTTGAAGACTACAACTCGCATAATACTGAACGTTTAGATGTGGCGGGCATGCAAAAGCTGTTAATGAAGCTGACCTTTATGCCGGCGATTGTGCGTGGCGACAATATTGCAGCTGAGGAGTAAGGCATGCGGGTTTTAATTACGGGTGCCAATGGCTTTGTCGGTAAAAACCTGCAACTGCATTTAGCCGAGCGTAGCGATGTTGAAGTGCTGTGTTTTACGCGTGAGCATACACAGGCTGATTTGTTGCAGTTGGTTGTAGATGCTGATCTGGTGTTTCATTTGGCTGGTGTTAATCGCCCGCAAGACCCAGCCGAGTTTCAACAAGGTAATGCTGACTTAACCCAAGCGCTATGCGATGCCTTAGCGCAGGCGGATAAAGCCATCCCTGTTGTTTATAGTTCCTCAATTCAAGCAACCGCAGATAACCCTTACGGTGCCAGTAAACGGGCTGCTGAAGATGCTTTGTTAGCCTTTGCTCAGCGCAGCGGTGCGCCGGTATTTATTTACCGTTTAGCCAATGTGTTTGGTAAGTGGGCGCGCCCGAATTACAACTCTGCAGTTGCCACCTTCTGTCACAATATCTCGCAAGGTTTGCCGATTCAGATCAATGATCCTAATGCGCAAATTAACTTGGTGTATATCGACGACGTGGTGGCATCTTTTTTACAAGTGCTGGACGGCCAGCTCACACAAACTGGCTTTGTTGATATTGCTCCGCAGTATCAGATTAGCGTCGGTGGTTTAGCTGAGCAGCTGCAAGCCTTTAAAGACAGTCGTGACAACTTGATCACTGAGAATGTCGGCAATGGCTTGGTCCGTGCTTTGTACTCGACCTATGTCAGTTACTTAAAGCCTGAGCAGTTTAGCTACCAAGTGCCTAAGTACGGTGATGAACGCGGCGTATTTGTGGAAATGTTAAAAACCAAGGATGCAGGGCAGTTTTCATTCTTCACTGCGCATCCAGGCATTACCCGTGGCGGTCATTACCATCACTCTAAAACAGAAAAGTTCTTAGTGATTAAGGGCAAAGCCTGTTTCCGCTTTCGTCACATGATGACAGGTGAGTTTTACGAGTTGCACACCAGCGGTGAGCAGCCTGAAATTGTCGAAACCGTTACCGGATGGACTCACGATATTACCAATGTGGGTGACGATGAAATGGTAGTGATGTTGTGGGCCAATGAAATATTCGACCGGGAAAAGCCGGATACCTATGCTAAGCCAGTGGGGCGCGGTTGATCATGTCACTGCGAGGCCGTAGACCGTGGCAGTCCATGGTGGGCATTGTGTGGGTTTGCGGGATGGATTGCTTCGCTACGCTCGCAAAGACAGAGTGGGGGGGGGCGTAAAGGCGCGCCACCGTCTCTGCGAGGAGCGTAGCGACGTATTAATACAACTGTTGATGCTAAGTAGTCTAAGCTGTTTCTATCCAGTAGATATTTTGGAGGGTGTATATACATGAGTCCTGATAAATTTCGTGATTTTTTAGCAGATCAAAAGCAGCAGCATTCTCAAGAAGAAACAGTTGACTGGGAGGCCATAAAAGTTGCTTGGCAAGATGCAGCAGATAAATTTATTAGCCAAATTGAAAGCTTTTTAGCTGAGTTTAGTGAAGATATACAATGTGAACGCAAAGTGGTTCAGCTGAGTGAGCAGTATTTGGGTGAGTATGATATTCCTCAATTAACTATTCGGTTGCCCAAGGAAGTGATTGAACTAAAACCAATCGGCACAAATTTAATTGCTGCACATGGCCGTTATGATATGAAGGGTTTAGCTGGCACAGTGAAGTGGGTGTTAGTTCCTAAAAGTGCTGAGAAACCTACAATTTCGGTTCGTATCGCAGGCGAGCCAGAGCTACCAGAAGCTAAGCCTAGCCCAAGTGAATTAGTGTGGAAAATTGCTACGCCAGCACCCAATATTCGTTATATTCCTTTGACTCGAGAAACACTGTTAGAAGCCATTATGGAAGTAAGTCATGGCTAAAAGGTTGAGTCGGTCAGGTGATGAGCTGCCTTTATCTGAAGTGTATTTATATAAAAAAGACGCTGAAGAGGGGTTGAGCTTATTATTTTCTCAAGCAGAGCGTTTTGAGCGTTTTGCTTTAATGAGTGCTAAAGAAATTCAGCAGCTTTTTATAAAGAGAACCGCTGAACTGGAGCTGCAAGCGACCTTTTCTTTGATGACAAGTCTTGAGGCATTTTTTCAATTGGATTTTCATGACCGTATTGAAAAAAGGTATAAAGATCCACTGAGTAGACATTTTCGTGACAGTTATAAACAACCTAAACGGATTTCGTTTGAAAGTGACATTATTAATGGCTGGGAAGCTGTTTATCCTGAAACACGACGCTTCTTTCAAAAAATTAAAGTGGTTTTACGTTATAGACATTGGCTAGCGCATGGGCGTTATTGGCTTATTGATAAGCCTAAAATAAGTTTTGAAGAGCTCTATGAGCTAGCTGAAATCATACAGAATACTATGTACTCCATACGTTCTGATGGTGTTGTCACAAGTTAAGGCTTGTGTGCTAGCCCTATCCCGTCTCTGCGAGGAGTGTAACGACGTGGCAGTCTGTGGATTGCTTCGCTGCGCTCGCAATGACGGGGTGAGTGCTCGCAATGTGGGGCGGGTTCTGTAAAACCTTGTGTATCGCATAGTGTGTTGTAGAATCTATGCATAACGGTTTATACCGGAGGACAAAGAATGAAGAGTAATCATTTTTGGGCTGGGTTTCTTAGCGCGTTTGATCCCTTCAAGCCAGCACCTAAGCGTGAGCCTGTGAGCAAAGCATCGAGGCAGTTTGATATTGAGGGTGAGTTTCGGGTGGTGCCTGAGGCAGAAACTCTGATGCATAATGCTTTTGTAAAGGCGCTCTCTGATGTCAAACAAGCCTCCTAAGCAATCAAACAAACCTAAAGCGGGCAATGCGGTGCGTCAGCATCGTGTGGAGCAATTCTCAGGCCCTGTACCGCATCCAGACTTACTTAAAAAATATGACGAGCTGATGCCTGGCTTAGCCGATAGGCTGGTAAAGATGGCTGAGAAATCCATGGATGCTGAGATTGCGTTGCAAGAAAAAGCTCTTTCTGTACGTGAGGCGGAAATACATTCCCGTGACCGTCAAGAGAAGCAAGAACATACAGATTACCGTCTCGGTGTCTTAGTCGCAGTATTGGTAGTGATGCTGTTTTTATCTGTCGCTGTTTTTTCCATTTATAGCGGTGCCTATGCTGTAGCAGGTGCTGTTATTGCAGCTTTAGCTGGCATTATCTGGGCTGTTCGCCGTTCCCCACATTGATTATTAATTAAGATGCAGCGCTCATTATGTAGTACGGCGTCTATTTTTGGCTGAAATATTTATGACTATTAAAAAACTAAAAGTCGTCACCGTTGTCGGTACGCGTCCTGAAATTATTCGTTTGTCACGCGTGATGGCAAAGATGGATGAGCATTGTGAGCATATTTTGGTGCACACCGGTCAGAACTACGATTACGAGCTAAACCAAATCTTCTTTGAAGATTTAGGTATTCGTAAGCCTGATCATTTTTTAAATGCGGCAGGCCAAAGTGGTGCCGAAACTATCGGTAATGTGATTATTGCTGTGGATAAGGTTTTAGCTGAAGTGCAGCCAGAAGCCTTATTAGTCTTAGGTGACACCAACAGCTGCATGGCGGTGATTCCAGCTAAGCGTCGCAAGATCCCAACCTTCCACATGGAGGCCGGTAATCGCTGCTTTGATATGCGTGTGCCGGAAGAAATCAACCGCCGTATTGTTGACCACACCGCTGATATCAACCTGACGTACAGCACCATTGCCCGTGATTACTTATTACGTGAAGGTCTGTCACCCGACATGGTGATTAAAACCGGTAGCCCGATGTTTGAAGTGCTCAATTATTACCGTGAAGGCATTGAGCAGTCTGATGTGCTGCAGCGTTTAGGGCTGGAAGAGGGTAAGTTCTTTATCGTTAGCGCACACCGTGAAGAAAATATCGACTCAGATAAAAACTTCTTAAAGCTGGTAGATGTACTTAATAGCGTGGCTGCACATTATGACTATCCAGTGATTGTCTCCACTCACCCGCGTACACAAAAACGTGTTGATGCAATGGGCGTTAAGTTTCATGCCAATGTACGTTTGCTCAAGCCAATGGGCTTTAAAGACTACAACAAGCTGCAGTTAGCCTCTAAAGCGGCTTTATCGGATAGTGGCACCATTAATGAAGAATCATCGATTCTTAACTTCCCAGCGCTGAACCTGCGTGAAGCACATGAGCGTCCTGAGGGTATGGAAGAGGCAGCAGTAATGATGGTTGGTTTAGAAGTTGACCGTGTAATGCAAGCACTGCAAATTCTTGAAAGTCAGGAACGTGGTACAGAACGTACTTTGCGTTTAGTAGCAGACTACAGCATGCCTAACGTGTCTGATAAAGTGGTACGTATTATTCATAGTTACAGAGACTATGTAATGCGCAATGTTTGGAAGCAGTATTAATTTAAGGTTGATGCGTTAATGGAAAAATTTGCCATAGTGAGCCGCAGCTTTTGGCCGCAAAATCCTGCAATTGGTGAGGCTTTGCTCTTGCTAGCGGAGTCATTGAGTGAGAATGCGCAAGCGGTTGTGATCACACAAGTGGCTAAAGACTTTCCAGAAAAACTACAGCAAGCGCAGCGGGGCCAAGGCGTTAAGTTTTCTACTTTACCTAGCCTAACTAACTCTTCTAGCCATATGCTGCTGCGTATTGTTGAGCTGTTGCTCTTTACGGTGTTTGTTTTTTGCAGTCTGTGCTGGCATCGTCCCGATAAGGTGTATGTGGCTACTAATCCACCTATTTTTACGCCTTTGGCTGTGCGCTTGTATTGTGGGTTGTTTGGTAAAAAGTTTGTGTATCACTTGCAGGATATTCATCCCGAAGCAACACAAGTTGTGACTGGTAAAACCAATTGGGTGGAGCGTTTACTACGCAAAATTGATGTCAAAACAACGCGTAAAGCAGCAACAGTTATCACGCTAACTGAGCAGATGAAGTCTTATATTACGCAGCGCACAGGGCAGAAATTACCCTTTGTATTATTGGATAACCCTTCTGTTCAGGGTGCTGCGCAAGAGACTGATGTTGCAGTCGAGCGGAAAAAAGGTTTTGTCTACTGCGGTAATGCTGGGCGCCTGCAGCGTATCCCATTATTGCTTGCTGCGATTGAGCGCTACTTAAATGAAGATGGTCAACTCCCTTTTGTGTTTGCAGGTGGTGGTATTTATCGTGGCGCTATTGAGAAACTGGCCAGTCAATTTGAGCAAGTCAGTTATTTAGGTGTTCTTCCTGGCGATCAGGCTGCTGAATTATTACGCAAGTATAGTTTTGGCTTGATGCCGATTGATGATGAAGTGACTAATTATGCTTTCCCGAGCAAATCATCTTCCTATGTGTTTTCTGGATGCCAGGTAATTGCTATTTGTGGTGGTAATACAAGTGTTGCTAGGTGGGTCGTGGATAATGCGCTTGGGTTTGTTGCAGCACCTGATGTTGATGCGGTAGTGAGCTTGTTTCACAAGCTTGAAAGAGAAGCTACTCCAGCCTTAAACGTAGATGCAGAGTTATTTGAGAAGTTAACACCTCAGGCGCATGCAACCAGTCTTGAGCAAATATTAAAACTGTAGCTGGGTTGTTTAACAGCGGTATTGCCCACGGGTATGAGTAAACTGTTTAGCTAAAAGTATTGTTGATAGGATTGAGAAATTGATAACGACATGGCTCGATGCCTTTTATTCTGTTAAACCCAACCCCACAAATCCAGCGCAGTTAGTCAGCTTCGGCACCTCCGGCCATCGCGGTTCTTCTTTAACCGCCAGTTTTAACGAGCAACACATTCTCGCCATTGCCCAAGCTGTGGTGGATTACCGTCGTCAGGCGGGGATTACTGGGCCGTTGTTTATCGGTTTAGACACTCACGCTTTATCACGCCCCGCTTGGGAGGTGGCGTTGCAGGTGTTGCTGGCCAATCAGGTGGCGGTGCGTGTGGCGCAGGATGAGGGCGTGACGGCGACGCCTTTGGTCAGTCGGGCGATTTTAAGCTATAACGCGCAGCGCTCGGTGGATTTGGCTGATGGTTTGATTATTACCCCATCGCATAATCCACCGGAAGATGGCGGTATTAAGTACAACACGCCCGATGGTGGTCCAGCAGACAGTGATGTGACCAACTGGATTGAAGCGCGGGCGAATCAGTATTTGCGTGATGCTTGTGTTGCGGTGCAGCGTGTGGCGTTATCGGATGCTTTGGCGCAGGTTGCGCAGTACGATTATGTGGCGCGTTATATTGCTGAGCTGGATCAGGTGGTGGATTTGCCCGCGATTCGCCAGTCCGGTTTAAAGTTGGGTGTTGATCCCATGGGCGGCACGGCCTTGGCGGTTTGGCAGGCGTTGGCGGTGGATGCTGGCTTGAATATCACTGTGGTCAATAGCAGCCAAGACCCTGAGTTTGCCTTTATGCCGCCGGACCACGATGGCCGCATTCGGATGGATTGCTCAAGCCCTGCGGCCATGGCGAATTTACTGAAAATTCGTGAGCAGTTTGCTTTGTC
>RRZT010019345.1_pt1 | contig 24458 bp, 35 predicted proteins | sample 2165551 | NCBI WGS metagenome assembly RRZT01 (sample SAMN10456910, study PRJNA506462) | wastewater metagenome | biome: wastewater; feature: sludge; material: wastewater sludge; isolation source: wastewater sludge with Escherichia coli K12::gfp cells carrying plasmid... | place: USA: Moscow, Idaho... | reverse complement strand
GGACAACCGTTCATTGAAAAATTAAAACCCAAACTATGATACCATTCATATTTGTCGGCGTTGTCTGCTTTTTGTGCGGATGGCTGCTTGCCGATGCACCGGAAAGCAACGCCGATTTTCTGGAGCAGATAAACAACCACAACCCGGAAACAAACTGGCACATGGCAACCGAACTGGTACCACCTCTTGGCCCCGACATGGACGATGACACCGCCCAAGATGTGGAGGAAAAGAGCTTTATCATAAACCCCAATGGGGACCCAAGCAAGGTGGCCATCTTATTCGGGATCAACAGATGTGACCCACGCGTGTACCAAGGGGATTCGCTGCCCTTGAAAGGGTGCGTCAACGATATGCGCAACCTGCGGCAATTGCTTACCGCCAATGGCTATGGTAGGATACACTTTTTCTCCGACAAGACCGCAACCATATCCAACTTCCTAAAGACGTGGGGCGAAGTAGCCGCAAAGGCAAAGGCCGGGGACACGATATTTCTTGCAATGTCCCGGCATGGCATGTCGCTGGGGGCCAACGTGCTTGACGTTCAAGGTGACATAGAGACCAAGGCCAAAAACCCGGACGGCGAGGTTTACGAAGGGGACCAAGCGGCGGTGATGCACGATGGCCTTATTGTGGACGACTGCTTTTTCCGTTTGTTCAAGCTCCTCCCGGAAGGCGTGAACCTGACTTATTGGAACGACTCCTGCCACTCGGCGACGCAGTACCGTGTATCGGTAAGCCCGCTTGCCCCGGAAAAATACCAAAAGGCCAGAGCGGTCAGTTCGGAATACGTGCCTGCCAAGGACAGGATACTTGACCTGAAACAGCTTGACAGGTTGATACCAAAAACGGACGGCCCGCTAAAATGCTCGCTTCTGTCCTTGGCAGGCTGTCAAGACCACGAGTATTCGGCAGACGCCTACATCGGTACAACCTATCAAGGCGCGTTTTCCGCGTACATGATAAAAGCGTTGAAGACATCTCCGACGCTTCCTGCCTCAGAGGTCGTATCCAAGGCAAAGACGTACTTGAAAATGTACAAGTACGACCAAAATCCTCAACTCAACATAGAAGGCCCCGATCAAGAAAGGGCCAAAAAACCCATCCTATAACAACATGTCAACGTTCATCAAAACGTTTCTGTCGCTCTTCGGAAAGAGCGGCCTGAAAGCAATTATCAACGCGCTTGCCGAGACGGAATTTTTTCAGGAGGCTATCCAAGGCATTATCATGGGTCGCCTTAAAGGTCTGAAAGACAAGCAGCCCGAGCTGTACGCCACCATCAACGGTTACGCGCTCGTGACTTCTAAGCTGCCCGCAATTTTGACCGACGGTGAGGATGACGCCAAGCAGATCGCCGAACTGCTTGCGCTGAAAAACACGTTCTCTGGCACCGCCGTGGCAAGCGAAAGGGTGGTCGAAGTCTTTACGACCGACAAAAAACTGAAGCTAAAATTAAACCTGTGATGAGGGCCATATTGAGTATTTTTCTGGTCATGGTCTTGTTCTCCTGTAAAAAGGATCCCATACCGGACCCGCCCCTGTCCGGTTATCTGTACGCGCAAGACCAGTGTGCCGGTAAATTTCTCGAACTGCGCAGGACCCATCCGAACGAAGACCCTCGGCAGCAACTGACGGTCTCATACTTCATCCGCTATCAAGGCGAGCCAAACTACATCAAGTACGAGCGGCACGCTACAACTAACCGTGTTCGCATTGCAGAACGGGAATTGCGCTTTCGCACAATAAAAAAAGCCTGTACCGGCAATGCAGCGGTACAGGCTCAGTGTAGGTTTTTTGGGATTTTTCAGGCCCGTCGGTTTAGTCCGGCGGGCCTTTTTTTGTGCCTATTCGAGATCTTTGAGAAAGTCCGCCACTTTAGAGTCCTGTGACATGAGACTTCTCGCCTTTGCAAGCAAGGCATTTATCGAAGTGATTTTCGCGGCACATTGACGACTCTCCAATAAGAAGTACGCCGAGTTGCGCAGGTGTTCCGTAGTGGCTATGGTATCTTTTACAAGGGCCATCGTCTCCTTGGAGGCGTTGATCGGTATGGCGGTTGCGCATTCTATGTTTGCGTACAGCCGTACAACGGCCATTGCCAAGTCGTCATCGCTTGCTGCCTTCAGGGGCTTACCGTTCAGGCTTAGCCCAAGGCCAATGCCTCCCTCGTATGTCTCTTTCTTTTCCCTTAGAGAAGAAAGCTCGGCTTCGAGCTCCTTTATTTTTTCAACCAGCCGTTGTTGTAAATCGCTCATCTTTTTTAAATAATTTTAGATTGAAAGTGTGGTATGTATAGGTGTTGGAGTAGTTCTTAATGGGTTTAGGGAGGAAATAGTCCGAATTTCCACTTTTTACAAGCAAAAGTTGGTACCCATCAGCGCACGCTTTCTCTACCGAAAACGCCTCAGTCGGTGCCCAAGAGGGAAGTTTAAAGGCCCTGCTCACGGCCTCCAAAAGCTCCTGCCCGTTAAGAGGGTCCTTTGACCAACTTTTTCCGTTTATTTTTCTCCGATCGCGCTCAACCCAGCATTCTTTTATCTCAAAAGAACTTCCAATCTCTTTTACGAGATAAAAATAGCAAAACGACGATAAATTAAATGCGGTATCCGCCAGAATATCCGGGCCCACCAATACATACTCAAGCGATTCCTGAAACGGGAGCGCACGATGCAACATGTCGTTGAACCTGCTGATGTCGAACTTTTCCACATCAGTACATAATTTGCCTTTCTTTTTGTCCAAGGGCACAAATCTCAAATCCCACAGTCTGGGCGGAAGGTCACACGTATAAGTGCCCGGATTGTTTTCAACAAAGACGCGCATCTCCCTGTCTTCCACAGGTGCGTAGTTGGGGCCGCGATACGGCGTTTCAACGCCATCAAAGTTCTTGCCGCTGAAAACACCAAGGTAGACGAAGTGATTTTTATAGCGGTCGATGATGTAAGTGTTTCCAACAACAAAAGTACTTTTTCCAGACTTGTCCACGGTCCCCGAGGCGATCGCATATTGAAATTCTTCTTGTACCCTTACCGCCTCTTTGTAAGTTTCGGACGTTATGGGCATAAGGAGCAGGGTCGAACCTACCCAGCAGTAAATCAGTTGTCCGTCTATCTCACCTTGAGACACTGTGCAACACTCCATGATGTGGATCAGGTTTGCCGGGGTGATCTCGAACTCGAATCCCCTTGGGTCCCAAATCCTGATAACGTCCCGGCCAGAGTACCTCGACTCCCTGTGGACGGATTTATTCAAGTGAAACCCGGAAACCGGGGTATTCGCAAGTTCAAGCACGGGTATTTTATGGTCGCGCCAAGAGTCCCACGCAACGCCCTTACTTGTATCCGAGATAACGAACCCAAGCTTACCCGTATAAGTATCATTTCGGTTTTTAAATCCTACTTTGATGGATTTTGTCAATTTCATTCCTAAATTTTTTTGTTTTGTAATGCAAATGCACAGCGTTCAGAATTATGCCAAAGGCGCAAATATATACGACAATAAGGCAACACCTTATTATGTCATTTTCGGTGGAGTCAATATCTAATTTTGTTCGCATAACACTTCGATGTACTGCGGCGGGACACTGACTGTAAGCCAGTCGCCGTTCGTCGTTACAAAAAATTGGTGTCCGGCCAAGTACATATCAAGGCTGCGGATACGCAACAATGCGTGCTCGCCCCTGCGCCTGCCGACACTCTCGGCACGCTCGATACCCGTCGACAGGTGGACGTACATTCGTTTACGCTTCTCAAGTCCGAACTCTACGATTGCCGCAATGTACCTCATAGCCGTACCGTGATAAAGGTACGGCGGAGGCGTCAAAGACGGATATTTGAGGTCGACTTCGACCGAGTGGCCTTGTACCGCTCTGATTAAATTGCCTGAAGCGTCAAGCTCGAAACGGCGTTTTTCCGTGCTGGTGGTCATACCCAGAATAACGGATTTGTCGATATTGTACCCGTTACCAACGCAGGCTTGCACAAGGGAGTCCAACGAAACGTAGCCTTCGCCGTCCATGCTCAGACCAGCGGCCTCGGGGCAGTGTCGTAATAGCATGGACATGTATTTGCTGAGTTTAACAAAATCAATCATAAGCCGTAGTTGTCGTTGTAGTACTTGAGCATCAAGCCGAGCACAAGTGCAATAAATATAGAAAAGGCAAATATAAAGTATTTACCTACTGGGTCAAGTTGGAATAGAAGCATTTCGCTCATGCAATTGTTGGGTGATGGTTTGTGATAAGTTTTCTACGCGACCGGCGAGACCTCCGACCGCAACGATCGTTTCTATGTTCGGCATACTGTCGTTGTTACCAATTCTCGCTTCAATGTTATCGGCTTGTTCGTCCGCCCATTTAGCGTACAGACGTAATTTGGAGGCAACATCTGATGAAGTCAAATGTTGTGTTTTTTCAATCATTTCTTAAAAACAAGAGTTTTTAGGTTATCGTCTAAAGATATGCAAAAAGTCGCAATGTCGTCCTCCGCAAAAAGATCAATTCTCATATAGCTTGCTTTTGCCGCAGCCGCGTTCGGGTGCCCGCCGCCGCCAAGGGATTGTGCCAGTTCCAAGGCTTTCCCGTCGAAGTGCCCACCAGATCTGAACGACAGCACGACCCCATCTTTGTACTGTGCGTACATTATAATGACGTTTTCTTGCTCCAGCCCCGGCACTGCGTCCGTGTTGAAACCAAGTTGAGGGAGCAAGACAGCTTTGATGCGTGTTCCGAAAGACAGTTCTATATAACCGTGTATGGCTTTTTTCAAGAACACCTCCTTGTCTTTTCTAAGAGAGTTCTGGTATAAGTAGCCACCTACGCTGATTGCGGTACGCTCCTTTGCCTCGTCCCAAAATGCAAAAACGTGCCGCATGGCCGGCACGCGCTCTTCCGGTTTCCGCCACATGACCTCAGCATCCAGAAAGGCTGTTATGGCTTTGTAGTAGCCCCTAACACGCCGTTCGTGGTCTGTATCGCCAAGGTATAGGTTCAGATCATGCACGGCCACGTTGTGTACCAGTGATGCTCGCGGAAACACGGAGGCTCCCAGCATAGCAACCGTGAGTTCGCAGGAAGCCTTCAAAGCATCGTAGTAGAAATATACGTTAGGTCGTGCCTCGGCAGCAACCATAAGCGGCTCTACGTTGGCCTGATGGTGGTCCACTATGACTACGTTGTTTGTCTTTTCGGCCAAAACCAGCAAGTCGGATACTTGTGGGGTACAGTCCAAAAAGTAGACTTCGTCGTCAGAATTGAAATCGAATTGCGGAATAGGGTCCCCGGTGTGGTATTGCTGATTGTGTACCATGTTGCCCCTGTAAAACAGGAAAATGGCTGCGGACAGAACACCGTCCAGATCATTGTCGTGGAAAACGTAGCGCTTCATTTTTCAATCAATTTTTGCCCAAATATAAGGGCGGTCAGTAAAAGAATAAATGTTATTAGCATTGTTTATTGTTGAAAGTTTAGTCGAAAGTCTGTGGCAGCTTTCTACGTCTTGGAAATCATACCCAACGTAGAAAGCTGCCCTGCCGTCCCTGTCCATTTTTTTCACAACGAAAGGCCCATAATAGACATTAAGTAAACTGATCGGTCTTTTTAGGCTAACGCTTGTGGTGTCCTTACCGTCCGAGATTATCACGCTCACCTCGTCATAACCACGGGGGACCAGACACACAAAACAAGTCGCGTGCAGTAGGACAAGAAAAATTATTGTTTTCACGTAAAATATTCATAGGCCAACACTTCTGCGTCGACCGGAACCTGTTTGTATGATTTCATGGTCTTTCCGTTTGAGTCCTTTACCGCCCAAACAACACGGCGGTAAGTTGCAACACGATGCACAGTTGTGTCTATACGCTGGCCGCGCCTGCTGAAATGCAAACCATCGGCGTACAGCTCTTGTGTCTTGTTCGCCTCTTCTTCTGTAACGCAAAACTTGGTGAAGTTCGCTCTTTTCACGTCATCGGCAGCCATATCGAAAAGCCCCGGCTTCACCGCATCGATCGCACAAGATAGATTGTGTGCGGTCCAGATCAGGTCTGTGGTTTCAAGCGCCAGCTTAGCCAGCAGCATCTCGTCGGACTGGGTAGAACCCAGCACTTCCTCGATCTCCGCAATTTCTTCTTTTACGAATTTAAGACAATTCGCAAGTCTTGCCTTGAGTTCATCTATGGTACGGATGTCGCAAGAGCTTGACATCTGTAAAAATTCTGCGACATCCGCACGGATATTGTCGCCTGATTTGAGCTTATCTTTTGTCATATATTTTTTGCGTGTTTTGCTGCCTTTCTGAATGCGTTTTTTGCGTTTATGGCCTCAACATAGATAAGGCCGGGTTTTATGACAAGACGCTTATTCGCGCCAAGCCTCACGTCGTATGTCGTGCTTTGCCGATACGTCGCCTCTGTGGCCGTACCAGCCAGAAGATCGACTTCCCATATTTTTCCACCATCTATTTTCATTTGGTGGACGCGCAGCAGTTTCAGGTTTTCCTTCTGCTGCTTCTGGACTTGCTGTTCCATGACCGGCTGTGCCGGCGTTTCAAGTTCTTTCATAAAAAAATTTTCCACAAAGGTAAGGGAAATTCCGATACCTTTGTGGATTCTATTTGTTAACGATACGTTAAAGATAAATCGGGCACCGTTATGATGTATGTGTCACCGCATTGCGCCAAAAATGACAAGTCTGAACCCGCTTTTCCGCAGTACCTGATCGGTTCCCGGGCCCACGACACGATTTGGCCCGTACGGCTGAGCAAGCAAAAGCTTTTGCCAACGGAGCGCTCCGTCACCCACCCTCTGGACGTCTGGATGTCGACGCCGACCGCTTCTGGTGGTGTTTCAAAGATAAAATATCCGGTGTCAGTCCAGTTTTCGTCCCGAATCACCGTAATATCTGCCTCAAATAAATTACCCACCGGAAACATTTCGAGCACTGTTTCACCATCTGGGCGTATCAAAGCTACTCTTGTTTCATTGTTTTTTGCTTTGACCAAATAATCCCCAAAAACGGAGACACCCGAAAACTCTGGCGCAATATCAAAACTCTTGCCTTTCGCTGTAACCCTTGCGCCGTAACGGCACGAAACGTTGCTGTAATACTCCAACACCTCGACATGTGGTGTTTGTTCCAAAGACGCGCACTCTGGGTCCACGTCATGGGCAACCTGTACCCACTCCCTTCCGGCCTCATATATGCTCCATTTATTGTCTGATGCCCGGACCAAGACATACTTACCACGGAAATCCAACGCAGAGAACCGTTCCATGATTCCGACCAGTTCGATGTGTAGCCGTTCTTGCGGCCTTAATTTTACTATACCGTTGTGGTACAACCACGTCGCACAGTCGTGCTCGGTGCCGTACATATCATAGTATTTGAAACCAGTCACGCGGTTCGAGCCCACAAATCCAACCGTCTCTCCGTTGCCGAATATAGAAGCAGCAACAACGTCAAATTCGATCGGCACGATACGCGAGCCTTGGTTGTCTATGACGCCGGTTTTTCCATCTTTCTTTACCTCGGCATAAGCCATACCGGTGGAAGAGTTTTTCCAGAAAAACGGTCCGACCTCTATACCGTTCTGGATTGCGATTCTGGCCATTTTCATATAAAAAATTTTGTTGAAAAATCCGCCATAGACGCAATGGTCAGGTGGCTGTTGGTAAAGAAGCGTTTGTTGTACGAGTGCTCGTACAGGTAGCAACAGATGTTGGCCGGGTGGTTGTTTACGTCCAAAAAAGTGTGCGGATTGTCGTCGACAAGTATTTGTAAGCCATTGTCGGCCATGTACGCCGCCTTGTCATGCGTGTGTACCACGGGTGCTTTTGGGTACCCCTTGGCTATCAGCCATTTTTTCGTCAAATAAGGGTCAAAATCACGAGACGACAGGTAGCACGCAGGCGTAAAACCGAGGGCCGAAACAGGCTCGATGGTGTCGAGGCCAAGCCAGAAGTCGTCCGTTAAATCCTTGGCCCAGTCGTCCCAAGTGAACTGGTAGTGGTCTGGGTTTACCGAAACACCAAGCTTTGCGATGCCTCCGGTAAAATCGGCAAGTACTTGGTCAACATCCAAGGCGACCCTTTTGTTGGCAAAATTCCCCCTTACCCTGTCGTCTCGTTCAGGCATCGTACGCATGAACTCTAACAGAAACAAGGCGTTGCACGCGGCATGTGCCATGTGCGGTAGATTTGATTCCATGTCGAAATCTTCCCCGCGTTTAAAGGCGGACACATGCCTTTCCAAAGACGCGAGCGTCTCTGACCATGATAAGCCTTTTTCCCAATTACGCGGTGCGTATTTTTGGGCCCCGACCGTCAAAACATCCACAATGTCGCGGATGGGTTGCGCTGGCAACAGTTCGTACATGGGTTTGGACTTGTTGTATCTCAAGCCCGGCCCTAAATTCTCAGCCATAAAAACTTTAAATTTTTTATTTGAGTTGACAAATATAAAAGTAAGGCAAGCCCTGCCAGCAATTGCCCGGGCTTGCCTGTACAATAGGATTCATATAAGCAGACACCTGCCGCAAAAATAAAGCAGACAAACACCACCACAAGCGCTACGAATTTGTGCATCATCTCCTCACCAACGTTATGCCGGCTACGATGAACCCTATCGCCGCCGAAAGCATTTGGCCGTATAGGATGTCGTCCGAGCCATACTCGATTATCAACTGATCGGATGGATCCGAAGCGTTCCAATAGCGATACACCGTGAAATACGCCACAATAACGTAAGCCACCAGCCCGTACCCAAGCGCTTTGAACAGCTTTTTCATCAATGCGCCAACAGCCGCGATAAGTTCGATTTCACCGCTTTCGGCTTTGGGGTTTCTTACCTCGAAAATGTATGGTATCCCATCGATGGTACCATCTTTTTGGTAAGCGCCTTCTTCGTGCATTTTCACGAGACGCTTACCAAGATCGGTCAATTCTCGGCTTTCTGTCACAAGCCCAAGCTCCACAAGAGCCTTTAATCCGTACTTCGTTACGGTAAGATCGGAAGCAACCCCGACAAGGTTGTCGAGGTCCGTTTCGTTTATGTAAACTTTCATGTTAATATCTGTATTTGGCTATTTCACTCAATAAGGCATCGCAAATACCCCTGTGATGGTCCAATTTATGTATCAAACGGTTCATTTCTCCCTTGAAATAAAGGAATTGTTCCCCGTCATACGGATCCCAAATCAAAAGATCACTATTGTCGGCATACTTCCCGATCCTTTCGCCTGTTGCTGTGATAGTGTACCCAAGCTTCGCGCCCGCAAACACGACGACGGCGACAAACTCGTCTGTCTCTTTGCTGTATTCCACGAATTTATACTCATCACAGTATAACTGACATTCCCTAAACAGAATGTCCGTAGCAAACAACGGTGGCACTAACCACGAAAAAGCATGTTCTACTCCGTCTTCTTCGTAATTCACCTTTATCTCGATTTGGTCCGCGTCCATAAACTTTGGCCCGTATTGGGTAGGGCCTTTTACAAGCAAATCTAACCCTTCGACGTTTAAATTTCCTTCCGCATCAAAATAAACCGTCTCGCCCGGCCCGTGGTAGTACGCCGAAAAAATCGGGTGTTTAATTTTTATCTCTTTCATTATATAAAAGTTGTGAACTTGTAGTTTTCATCAAGCACAATGTGCTGGGCGGTACCGCAAGAGTGTTCGATGGCATGGGCATGGCGCCAGTTCGACGCCCCTACGTTATACTTCACGCGCAGCCGGGTACTTGTACCCACCTGAATACACCCGTGGTGCCTTACAGGCGCGTGGGAGTGGCCTATGATCGTTTTTGCGGACAACCGCGCAAACTGTTTGTAGCTGCCCTTGGAGCCATTGGCCCCGATATGCCCGTGGTGCGCCAGCTCGTATACCCCGGGTTGGAACGATTCGTCAAGACCAAGACAGACCACATCCGGGTGCTCTTCCCTGATGACGTAAGGAATAACACCCTTGGGGGCCTTTCCTTCCAGTATCGCAAGCGCGTACCTCATGTACGCCTTTGAATTTTGCACATCCTTCCGCCAGTCTTCCGAAGCCAGATACCGGTCCAACATGTCATCGTGGTTGGACCGCACTGTAACGATCTGCGAACCGAGAAAGTTGATCTTTAGCCATGTCAAATAGTCTATCACGGTCATTATTTCTTCTTGCATATCCGTTTCGCCGGCAGTGAACCTTTCCGCTCTCACGAACGGATTGTTCTTTTCGTGCGGGTTCACCGAAGCCCCGTTAAACAAGTCGTGCAGCACAAGGTACTTGCAGTCTACCATCTGCGCCAGCGGTAGTACCGCTTCTACCGCCTGCTGGTCATGCTCGCCAACATGTAAGTCGCCAAGGACAAGCGCCACGGCCTCCCTGTTCGGCGTAACCCCGTTAATAGGGTCGCACATGTGGATAAGATCGCAGAACGTACCGTCGGCCCTCATAGGCACCTGTCTGACGTAGCAAGCACCGTTGTCGTCGTGCTCCACAATAACGAAGCCGTATTGGTGGTGAAACTCACCTTTTTTGCCGGCGATAGTAGGCGTGTAATTTTCGGCGGTCACGGCGCCCGTGGTGTACGCCATTTTTCTATGCTGCCCTTCCAACACCGGTATGGGCAGCATCTGCTGCTTTGTATGGGCAAAAATACAGGTCTTTGCGCCCGACAGTACCTGCACGTTGCTCACAGGGTCTTCGGCTGTCGGCTGTGTCCTGATGTCGGCCATCACCACGACATTGTCGTGTACCTCATGCCTAACAAGATCGAGATATTGCAACACTCTGCGTGTCCACCATTGATCTTCCGGGCTGTTTGCGATCGACGTTGGGTTGTGGTACAGAAACGGTATCACGTGCAAGGAGCACCCGCCTGTCGCTTCCAGATAATCGACGTATTTTAACAACGACGTCCAGACCGCATCGTTCACATTGGTCGCATTTTGCGCACATGTAAATATACGGTACTTCTTGGTTTCCAGCTTTCTCGACTTTGCCTCCGTAAGGTCGGTGGAGTTGGTTTCTTTCGGCTTCTCGCGTAAGTTGAGTTCCAATGCCTTGACCCAGTATGTCACCGATCGCGGCGATATGCCAAATTTCGACATAATCGCTTGCTGCTTTTCGGTATACGTGTCGTATTGTTGCTCCCCATCGGTTCCTTCCTGATACACGCTTTTGATCCACATGCGGTCTTTCTCGGTCAGCGTGTTGAATTTCCTTTCCCCGGCCTTTAACCTCATCGGGGTGTTCCTGATTTGTCCGTCGGGCCAAGAGAACACCGCCTTCCCTTGTGTTATTTTCGGCGCATGTACCGGAGGAATTTTTACCAACGCCATCCAAGTGTCGAATGTCCACGAAGAAATATCCGGTGATACGGACAACGCCTCGGCGACAAGGTCCACAAACCCCTCTTGGAACTCGTTTTCTATCTCACGTTCGACGGTGTGGATAACCTCCAGTGTCGGACGGTCCCTTGGATCCGGTTTCTTGTCTTTTTTCGGCCACGCGGCCACCAGCTTTAGAATATCTTGATCGGTCATAAATTGTTTTTTATAAACAACATTGTTGCTTTTTGTCCGTGCAGTTGTCGGTACTTTGCGATGTCCTTCGTTACCGCGCAGGGCCAGTTTTTTATGTCAGGTGTTTTTCCGGTCAAGGTTTTGACCTTTTCAGAAAGAAACTTTGAACTTTTGATCCCGGCATCGTCAGGATCGAAACAGATGACGATTTTGTCATAATTACGCAAAAGCGACACAAGTTTTGAATCGCTGGGCACGGTATTTTCGCTTCCAAAGCAGCAGATGTCGGCTTTACAGAAGTTCTCCCAAACGAGGAGATCTTTGTTCGATTTGGCGATCAGCAACACATTGGAACCACGCTTTAGGTGCCAAAATTTGTCCGGGCTTACCCGGCCACCAAACTTTGCAAACCCTTTGATTTCAAACGGACAGTACCGTTTGATCTCGCCACCTATGAAGTAGGTAAAGCCGAACGCCTCGACGCACTTATAGCCTTTGGTGTTCGAGACTGTGTACCCTTTTATCGGTTTCACCAGTGTGGTCTGCCGGTCCAATTGGTCCCTTCTTACACCATGTTGTGCCCAGAAATCCAGATGCGTCTCTGTCCAGTCGCAAAACTTGTAGCCTTCTAAGGAAGGTAAGCTTGCTTGATCCAACTTTCTGCGCAAGTCGAAGGTCAGGTTAACATCGGTCGGCACTGTTTTTATTTGCCCGAGCCTCCTGATCTCCTCCATAATTTTTCCGGTCGTGTATGTGGGATTAAGGTGCTGTATCATATCAAACAGCGACCTAAATCTTTCCTTTCCGGGCTGTGTTGGATCGCAGAATTTAACATTTCCGTCGACTTGCAGCAAATAGCAATTCGGGTTCTTGTCGTCCCGAAAAGGTGATCGAAACCTTGTCCTAAAGTCCCCGATGCCGATGATTTGATACCATACCGCGAGTTGGTTGATGTTGGCCATCAAGTCCTCATAAGGTATCTTTTCTTGCTCTGGAAACTTCGGGCCCTCAAAAATCGGTGAAGTTATCAGTCCCATGTCAGCCTCCAATTTTAAAATCTCCGCCGCAATTTATGCTTGACCCGACAACCACATTTTGCAGCTGCCTCTCAAGTTCTATGTTGGTTCTGGTCCCGTCCGCGACTTTTGCTTTTGATTTTTTGAGGTAGCTCAACGCCTCGGCAAAAACTCGGTCCCGTCTTTCATCTTCGGTCAAGGTCAAGTCCTCGAATTGGACATTTGGAAATTCGGTCACGATACTCGTGCCAGCCTCGGTTGGCCTGTCCAAGATCACAGAAACAACCCGGACGTCGTTGATGTACAGCCTTCCCTGATAAAAAGTTATTCTCATTTTGTGAAAAGATTCCAAGCAGACGAATTTGCCAAAGAATATACGGCATATACAGCCAAAACCTCGAAAAGAATGTTGCCGAAGCTTTGCGCAAGGAATACGCCTGAGTAAAAAATTGTGATGAACGTGATCGAGCCCAAAGCGTGCTTGGCATCGGTGAACCACACCGGCCACTTTGTCCTGCCCTGCTTCGGGTCTCGGTTTTTGTACTTGTTGAGCCAACTTATCCTCGGGTCAAGGAACGCGTCGCATCTATTGGGGATTTCCCATTTTTGTTTGAACGATGGGTAACGGTGCGTCAGTGATTCGTGGAATCCCCAGCAAAAACCGCTGATCGCGGCGCATAGCATTGATAAGAAGAACATCTTTGTCTTTGTCTTGTTTTTTGAATGTTGTTACCAGCGCGACCATACAGGCTACTTCGGGCGTGCGTGCCACAAATTCAAGGACTTTGCCCTCCGAACCATCATAGCAGCAGCATTCCCAAGGTTCATGTTCTGTACCGGTTTTTGACAACGCCCACCAGAAAGGCTTCCTTACACGGCTTTGCAGGCTGGCAAGCAAGTCACCCGCCGTTGGGCAGTACGTGAACTTGTCCATTTCATAGAGCGGCATCCAACCTGTGTCGTGCAACGCCACACCCACCAAGTCGGAGCGATAGGACAAATGTGCTATCACAAAAGCGTCTCCAGAGCGTGAGAACCAGACTTGGCCGAAATCCTTGACAGGCTCTTCCAGTACACCAGCGTCTTTTATGATTTGCGCTTCTACAAATTCTAACATATTTTTGAATTTTTGCACTTGTTTTGTATCTGGGCATAAAACGAAATACGGTTCATAACCTTGTGAAAATTACAGTGTACACGATCTTGTTTTTGCCTTCGACCCTTGTGTCCTCTTCCAGATACACCGCTTTCTCGATGATGCCCTTTCTGACCATGACCCGCATGGTCGCGGTGATAAACCCAGAGCGGTACTTGTACTCCCGAGCCGAACCGTTGTTGCTCGGCTTGTTAGGCACCGTTGGTGTGTGGGTTTTGGTACCAAGGTTGTCAATGTAAGTGATATGGCACTGGTCGGATCCTTGGTAGCGCTCGATTTTCACATCGCTGACCAGTGTTTTAGAGATGATGCCGGTCTTGGCCCCAAATCTGCCCGCGTCGTAACAAGTGACGACCCTGAGCCATGTTTGCCCGTATCCTATCACAGACAACAAGGTAAAAAGCAATGTTATTGATAGCTTGACCATCATTTTGACAAAAACATCGTTTCCTCGCGCACTTGCCACTCTGGGTAGATCGCAGATCCGAGAACAGACCAGCCAACCGCAGAATGCCGGTCGCAAATTTTTACAAAGCCGCTCCAAGGCTTTGTCCTGTAAATCCCGTTTGTAAGGACGGCTGTGTCTTTTCGCCATTTATAAGCGAAATACACGATCCTGTTTGGTAATCCGCTGGCGCACGGTGCGCACGGTGCGTCCGTTTTGACGGATGTAAAATTCTTGCCCACGCTTGGCGCAACCAGTGCGAGTACAAAAAGCAAAACGATAATTTTTCTCATAATTTTTTTGTAGCGGTTTTAGGAGCTTTTTGTGGCTTTGTCGATCTATGATATTCGGTGGTATCCCCTTCTATGATTCTTTTGTAGAAATCGTAGGTCTGTTGCCTGTCCAAGGAAGTGTCGCTGAACATATTATAAAGCGCGTTTTTCTGCGGTTGGCTTAACTTGAGGGGAGTCTGTTTTGTTTCCCGCAGGTTGGCTGCGGTGCCCTCGCCCCAATATGTGTCGATCCAAATCCTAAGCCGTGAAGTGTGGCTTTGATCGGAAAAGTTACAGTGTGAGCACCCGGGAAGTATGTTTCTCGGGTCAAACTTGTGGGCGTAGTAAGTCGAGTTCACAAAGTGACACGCCTGCGTTGTTTTGACCCCGTGCTCCAGCGGTATGGGCGTCTCGTGCCCATGACATATCATGGGATAGATACGCTTTATCGCCTTGTGGCAAGCTTGGATCAACCGTTCGAGCGTGACGTTTCCTTCGGCCCTGTCTTTGATCTTCTTATTTTTTTTCGCCTGCTCTCGCTTGGCCTTGGCTTTTTGGTTGTGGCAGGAAGGGCACAGCCCGGCTTTTCCAGACTTGCACTCAACCGCGCAAATAGCGCAGTTGATGTCCTTGAAACGTTTCAGTGCGGTTTTTTTCATCTTTCTACTTATGGCACCGTCCCCAACGATTATAGGAACGGTGCCATTTTTTTAGCGTGAGTTAACACTTTCGAGAAAAGCCTGAACCTCTGCGACAGGTACCCTAAACATCACAGGGGCCATTTCAAACCGAATAGTTGAGCGGACGATCATACTTTTCGGTTTTATCGAGAAGTCCTCGCCTTCCCCGTTCTTGACCACGTCGTCTTTGCCCAACTTTAGGGTGCGGGTACCTACCTCTTGGGTCGGGATGGCCTGCATCTTCTGCACGGACAACGTGACCTCAGCCGATCCGTCGCTCTCTACTCGGACGAGGGCGACGCTTTCTTTTCGGAAGTAAATGGTTTCCACCGTACCATCGGGGCGGGCTGGAAAAACGTGTTTTAATAGCTTACTCATAATCATGCTTTGATCCGGGCAAAACGCCGGATCGATTGGTTTAATATTTTGTTGAACTCATCCTCTGATGAGAGTTTTCCGAAATACACAAGGCTCTGCGGAATTGATCCCACCTTCAATTCGATCTTGTTCGCATGGTCGTGTATGACCGTCGTGGCGATGGTCGCGCCATAATTGTCGCGACCAAGACGAATGAACATGGTCGAGCCTTGGTGTTCTACCTTGTGGTAGATGAAAGGCGTGTCAGGCAGCGAGTCTACGAAATCCTCCATTCCCTGTCCTTTACGCACTTGCTGCTGCTTTAATTCCTGATAGGTCATAGTGTCAGCACAGATTGCATTGTGAACATAGTTTCGGCTTCCAATGTACCGTCCCATAATGGTATTTCCATAGATGGGATAGACATGGCGCCGAGACCGGCAAGAAGGGAAGCAGCGCTTACAACGACATCTTTCAGTGCTATGGCCTTGTCCGTATAGTCCTTCAACTCATAGTTCGGGGCTGTCCGCCATGATAATGGCCTGAAAGTCATCACCCGAACAGGCAAATCTTCGATCTGCCTTAATGTCTGGCCGATTGTTTCTTCGGCGCATACCAGTTCAACGGCGCACTGGTATTCGTGGTTCTGTGTATTTTCCGAACTCTTCAAGTTCAGAAGCGCCCAACAAGGCCCGTCTTCCGTGTCTATCCGAGCGACCATGTCGATCGGGGTCGCCGTGAAAATAACGTCGGACTTGACCATTTGCTCCATTGCGAGGGTCTTGGCCCCTGTGGAGGTTACAAATGTCCTGAATGCCAGTATGTTGCGCAACATCTTGTTCAAGACCTTGTGCTCGACATCCTTCGGAATTGCGGAGTTTTTGACAAGTATGGCCACTTCTTCCTGCACCATGTTGTATGTTAAGTTCCCCGCGATGTACGCGTCACACAGCGTGTGCATCAGTGTGCCGTAATCCGCGACGGAGCCCATCCACTTCTCGAACCCGTCTTGGGTAAGGCTCTGGGTCATTCCTCGACGCCAAGAGTCGAGGAATTTCATTTCCGGCGCCATTTTGGCGATGTGGTCGGACAGGAACGTAGCGCCACGGTAGAAAACCAACTTGTCGTCATAATAGAACCTGTTGTCGGAATCCGACCACCTGCGCATTTGGCAGATGTTTCGGTCCCATGTGGGTGCCGTGTAGCAGCCCATCCCAACGGTTTCTATCGGCCTTCCAACCTGTGCGGTTGTGCTTTCAGTTATTAAGCCCATTTAAAAGTGAGATAAAATTTCTGCTTCATCTAAGAGGCGCTTGTGGAAATTGTTTGTACCGGATTTACTCTCCACCGCTTCGAGCGCGAAGGGGAAGAGTCCCCTCCATCCTGTGATCCCCCGGCTGTTCTGGCCGTGTTCGTACATATCCATCAGGACATCGGGGACATCAATCACATTGGTTTGTATCGGACCGGTGATGTCCTTACCAATGACCATCCAGCGCACTTGCACATCCTTGGACGGAAAGTTTTGCTTAACGATCTCGCGTTGGAACGAGACCTGCCCCGGGTACCAGTGTTCTTTCGCCTGTGCGAAAAACATAGGTACCGAAAGTTGGTACATGGTCTTTATCTCGACGATCGTCGCCTGTTTTTTGGTGACAAGCAACAGGTCGCACGAGCTTTTTACCATGTGGCCTTCTATTTCGCCGTACAGCAACCGCTGACTGTACGAAGCAACTCCCGGCCATTCCGAAAAGTACTTGGCACAGACGTTATCGCGCAAGACTTTCTGAGCGATCTCATAGGCAAAGCTCCGAGCTTTTTCATCGACTACCTGTTTTCCGCTACCAACGTTTTCGTGAAGGAACGACCAGTAAGCCCCTGCTTTGTCACAGACGGACGTCGCAAGTGTTTCGTCGGCTTTGTTCCGGTCGAAATCAAGCTCCCGAGCTGCACGCACCAGAACATCTTTGTGGTCGGTTATTCTGGGAGAAGCTGCCCTGTACGCGAAGGCAAGCTCCACGACTTGCTGCACCTTTTCGGTAGGCATTTCACCGTTGAAGACCGTGAACAGGTCATCTACAAGGTCCGGCATAGTCAAGTACGCGTCTACCAAAGACCCACTGCTTAGCGCGTCCGTGACGGCGCCGGATTTGTGCGGGTTCTTGCCTTGTAGGACGCATTTTAAAACAGAGCCGTTGACCATGCGTGCGTTTTTGTAGTCAAAGTACTCCTTGTTTGTCGGTTGGATCATGGTATGATAAAAGATAATTCATCGCTGTTCCAAAATCTGAGAACGTTATAGAAGCGGCTTTGGATAAAAACAACAGGTAACGGTCCTCGATTGTCTGGTGCCCGGACTCAAGAACAAGGATCACAGTTTTTCCGATACCATAAGCGTAACCAATTTCGACGGCAAGACCTATGCACGAAGGGTTTGTACGCTCGGCATAAGCAAAAACAATGTCCGACTGCCTGATATGATGTAGGTCCCACGTCCCATATTCCTCAAGTGACATGGGCACCGCAGAACCTGATTTTGGCCGCTCTTTGACTTTTGGGTCGAACCACTTAAAATTATACTCTTTAAGTGCGTCCTTTATCTTGTCCTGCCAGCCGGACTTATATCCACCTGCCAAATATACTCTTGTCATGTTAAGTACAAAGTTAAGATTGCAAAAATTAAGCCAACGATATTGCATCGCTGGCTTTGAAAACGTTGGTTTCTCAGAAAGGAAGTTCGTCCGGGCCTTCGTCGGAGTCCTCGACCTTGTGGGGTTGCTGTGCCACCTTTCCTTTCTTTGTTTCGAGGCTTTCCTCGAACGGATCGTAATCGTCCTCATCCGTAGTGGTCGTTGCGACCTGTTGCTGGGGGACGCGTGCGGCACTGGTGGGGGTGTTGCGGACGACATAGGCTGGGAAGGTGTCGTTTAACCACTGTGCGAGGTCTGTGTCCTTTACAAAGGCAAACTTCTCTTTCATTTGAACCTTCAACCATTTGATCTGCGGCTTCAGATCTTTTTCAGACCTCCCAAAGCCGTCCTCTTCCTCTGCCGGAATAGGCATATTTGCCAGTCCGCTGTTGCGTACATCGCCGTCTTTGGACTCATACGTTGTGTGCAGCCACAACCTTGTAGTGTTTCCAGAGGCGTCCTTAGCACCTTCTTGATACAAGATCGGTCTGAGGGCGACTTTTTGTTCGCCAGTTTTGTCCTCAAACGTATCTGCGTTGAAGGATACGACCACTTCCTTATCAGCAACGAAGTTTTGATGCAAAAGAGCTTTGTAGAAAGTCAGAGCGCGGCTCTTGTCAGCAGGGCCAAGATCCACGACGTAAACGCATTTTTCCGTCGCCTCTTCAAACAAGGCCGCGATTGTCGTTACCTGTCCTCCGTTGACTTCCATAGATCCGAGCCTAAAGCCACGGAAAACACCAGAAAGCGCATTGTACTTTGCCAAGTACACAGGTGTCCCATCCTTCTTTTTTTGGACCACGACGGACTGCGGGTTGGCATCGAAAGCCGCCTTGTAGGTCGCTTGTTCTATTTTACGGCCAAGACCGCCGTAAACCGTGGTCTGGCCATTTCGTTTGCCCGGGAAAGAAACCGGACGAAGGAAAAAAGTTGGTACATAGGGCTTACCGCCCTCATTAATCAATCCCATTAATTAAAGTTGTTTAAAATTTTGTGCAAAGGTACGCCCATTTTCACAAATGGGCAAATTATTTTTGTTAACGAAAAGTTATTTATCGTTGATAGGTGGGTCATCAGTACCCCCTTTGATGGTTAAAGAATGGAAATTGGTAGGGCTTACCGGTTGTTGCTGTGAAAACCGGAACTTATACCTATCGCCGTTGGTGTAGGTAATTTCACAGTCTTCTCGTTTTCGCCTATGCGCGGCCCTGTGCGAGTTTATGCCGAGATAGTGAAACGATCGTTTACATGTGTGACAGTAGCACATTAGATTTTTTTTTAAATTGTGAACTACAAAGCGCCCCTTTTTAGCAGTTCGGCCCTGATAAATGCTAATGTCAAACTGTCGTTTATTGTCAGAAGCATTTTTTTAAGATCTTCTGTTGATGACTTTTTTATATATTCCATTAAAAATTATTTGTTAGAAGTTAGGTTGTTGTTTTTTAAAACAAAGGCTTTGAGACCTTGACTCTTGAATGGTACTGCGGGTACTTGTCGCCGCGTTTGAAGAGGAACGGCCTGATCGGTCTACCACGCGTTACAGGCGTGGACACCTCATAGTCGATCATCCGCAAATCCTCTTCCTCCTCTTCCTCGTCGTCGTCATCTTGCTTTTTTTGCTTTCCGCTCTTCTTTTTCTTCTTGACTTTTTTCGCCACGGAGATATTCAACTCCTCTTTGCGTTGGAGCTCAGAACCGAGCGCACCTCTGAGGACGCCCTTGTCTTGGCCCTTCTCGTTTGCGTGGAGTACCGTGAGCATCATTGAGCCTGATTCCGACAGATCGCTCATCAGACTGGCCACAAGCCACTTGGCCTCCAACAAGCTGTTTGTGTCGTCAACAAGGTCGGCAATGCCGTCAAGCAGGATTACGCATCCTGTCTTGCCGTGCTCGTTTGGGGTTTTATGCTTTTCAAGTAGAAAAGCAAGGGCCGCGAGGCGCTCGATCGGGTCCATATTCCTACGCCACTTCAGCAACTTGAAATGGGGGAACTCGGACGACTTCCGTCCCGATATGTGCAGCGCCCTGCGAGCCGCCATTTCGGCGTAATAGTCCGACTGCTCTGTATCGATCAAATATACCGGAACACCAGAGGGGACATCCAGTTTGAAATTCAGCATCTCTGGGCCTTTATCGAAATAAGACGCCAGTATGCACGAGAGGACATACGACTTGTTGGATTTGGATGGGCCGGACACGACGCCGAGGTTTCCCGGGCCAAGTAGTCCTACTTTTTCGCCATCGTCGTAAGCGTACAACCAACTCTCAAGCTCCAAAGGAGGGCCGGACAGATCGGCAACGGACGCTTTTACTTTAGCCGCGAGATCCCGTGTCCATATCTCGGCAAGATTCGGTGGCGTGAAGCCCATAAATTTAAATTTTGTTCAAAAAAGTGGCGTAAATGTCACCTTCATTCTCAGTATGTGCTGACACAAAACGAGCCTGTGCTTCTTGGGCACCGTACTTGGGAATAACTTTGTCGATGTAGTGGTCGAATTGACGAGCGGTAAGTGCGACCGATAAGTCAAAACCGTTTTTACCGCACCAAACAAGATAATCGTCGTACCGCTTTTGGTGCCTCGACATGTACTTTTCTTCCTCATAAGACATCCACGTCCTCTTGTTGATAAAAGTGGACGGAAGTTGTCTGTGCGGGATAAACACCCCTTTTTCGGCCTGTTCGCCCTTTACAAGGGAATCCTCTTTGTACATCGGCAAAGCGCGTTTGATTGCGACCCTGTCTTTTTCTGTCAGCTTTCTCCATAACTGTGCAGCAGTGTGTTTGTCCCGTTTATACCCATAGTCGGCATAAAATTGTTCAAACGAATAACAGGTTGGATCCGCGTCTGGCCTTAACGCGGACCTTGTCTTTCTACGGCTTCCGGGTACCCATGTCCCGGTCGTTGGGGTAAACGCGTAGTTTTGATCGTCCATAAACTCATCCAGACCCTCTATGTGCGTCACCCCTTCCCTGATGGCCCAGCATCCCAGTGCCACCAGTTTTTCCAAGGTTGGTTTTCCCAAATTCATATTATGTGAAAATAGGATAATGTTTTACAACCATTTAGCGGCAAGCCTAAACGCCATCAAAACGTCTGTGTCATCAACGTCCGGCTTTTCAAGGATCTCTTTGAGCATCGCGTATAGCTCTTTCTTCGTAGTCATGTAATCAAACGCGTTCAACTTGTCGGTAAAGTGTGTCTTTAAGATACCGAAAGACGTTTGCGACGGGGTGAGTTGGAGTATTTGCGAGAGTGTGTACTCTGTACCGCTTGATACGTTGGTGGCGTCGCAAAGTTCAACCACTTTCGCCCAATTCGCGTCGAAAAAGACTTTGATGTCCATCCTCCTGTCAAGCTCCGCCAAAATCCTCACATTGTTATCGTGCAAGAATTGCTCCAGCGGCTTAAAGGCTGTCCATGTGGATCCGCCGGCTTTGAAGCCTTTGTTAATTTCGTTCAGGATTGACCTTGCAAGCAAGGCTGCTTGCGCCTCGCTTGCGGGCTTGATTAATTTATCCATTGTTTGTGATACCGCATCGTCAAATGCGGGTTTGTTTGTTTGGGCCGTTGCCCGTGTGTATGTATCCACAAGAAACTTCAGACCACCTCCAGCAAAGGTGCCCGATTTTACCATGTGCGCAAGGGATTCTTCACCAGCGTTCCGCAGGTCTTCTTCAATGGTGGATAGGAAATTACTTGCCGCCACGGCTCTTTCGGTCGCGTCTCTGGCTCCGTAGAAATTATCCACCATTGATTGAAGCCTGACTTTTGCAGATTTAACTCTGTATTTTGCAAGCTCGTCGGTAAATACATCTTTTAATGCCTGACAATTGAAACCGCTGGTTATCTGTATACCTTTGGCGTTTTTGGCGTTTTCCAAATTATCCTTCACATTGATAGGGACGTAGTCAGCGTTAACAAGTGTCTGGAAGGTGCCACAAAGTATCTGGATGTAGCCTTCGGGACTCAATCTACCTTCTGTGCCCAAGGCCGATTGGGCTATCTCAGCCCATTTGTCGTAGTACAACATCAATTTCTTAATTTTAGTTTTGTTTGGCGCACAATCGCGTCAACCTCGTCAAGTTTCAGCTTCCGATAGGTGCCGATAAGTTTTTCGGCATACGATTTGTCGGTTGCGTATTTTTTGTTTTTAAGACCGTGGGCCCATCCTTGAAAGTTTTTGCCTTTTAAGTCGGCGTATCTTTTTTCGGAAAGAAACTTCGTGTGGAACCTCATTGAGGCCCAGTAGCCGTCAAAGACAACGAACCTGTCCTTTGGTGTGTCGTCGTGGTGTTGTTCGGACCCTTTCCTATGTTTGCCCAGCCACTTTCTACTGGTATCCGCGTCTTTGTCAAAGATGCCCCTCCAATATTTGTTTCCATACATGTTGTGCGTGGAAATTGCCAAATTTGATAGTCCCATGTACGACTCTAACCACGCCTGTGCCAGTGTGACCGATGCAGGCACGCCGTGCAGTACTTCCTCCACACAAGCGTCTGGGGCGAACTTCATCATCCACTCCTTTGTCACGACCATGTTGCCACGATCGTCAAAAGTTCTTTCTCCTTTTTTGGAGTATTGGGATTTTACGACTTGCGTCTCGACTGCCCAGTGTTTTTCGAGCGCTTTCTCGAAAATTTTACGCAATTCTGTCGCCGTTATCGCCCCCTTTCCGGGGTCGCAGTTGTTTGAAGCCGGTTTTTTTCGCTTCACCCTCACTTGGACAGGGACAGCAGCGGCTGTGTCGACATTCTCAATAATGTCCATATCGCCTTGTTCGAGGTCGTAAAGACCTCCGCAGTCGAGAACAAGGACTTTTTCGGGAGGCTGTGCAGGGATGAACGGATTGCAATCTTTAGTCGCCAGAAAACCCATGAGCAACAACAACACCAGCGCTAACCCGGCTTTTGGTTTTCTTGCATGATCGAGCGCTACGTAATTTTGGACCCCCGATGCTATTTTGGTTAGAAAATACATTATTTGGCTTCATACCAGCTCATGCCTGTCGCAGCATCAGCTTTTATTTTTAGGTTTTTTAGATACATGTCACCGTTCGTTCTCATCGCGTTCTCAAGAACTTGCCTGTAATGTTCAGCAAGCTCTGTCGGTGCCATCAGACACATCTCGTCGTATGGAAAGTTCCATATCAGGACTTGCCCGTAGTGGCCGGATTTTAGAATTTCTCCGTACACTTCAACCATAGCCCGCTTAATCATGTGCGAGCCCGTGGTTTGTATCGGGTTGTTTAGCGCAAGCCGGAGCCAGTCGGACTCCATTTTTCTGATTATGCCGTGCCGTGGTGAGAGCTCCTGAAAAATGTCGTAAGCTGTTTGGTTGCCTATAACATGGGGCTTAGACAATTCGAGCATCTCTTTTTGCAAAATATCGTCCCACTTGTCCGGGGATTCTTTTTTGAGCTCCCTCAACTCTTCCACGCGTTCGACCCGCCTCTTTTGTTCGTAGTACTCATTGCGCCCCTCGTAGTAGAGTTCCTTAACCGATTTCTCCACGCCTATCCACCAGTCCTTGTGTTCCCTGTACCTTTCAAAATCTTGGAGGTAGAGTCTCCAACCATCCACGGATTCGATAAACCCGTTCTCAAGAGCCTCGCCCAGTACGGCATGGCCCCACTCAAAAACTTTTGGGTGCAAAACCTTCTTGAATGTGTGCTCCAGAGCCTTGCAGAAGGCCAAGGAGAGGCCCGTTGCTCTCTGGACTGTTCTTGCCCCGGCTCCGTAAGAAAAAGCGAACCTCGGCGATTTCACGGAGTTTCTGAGGCTCTTGAAATCTCGTGTGATCTCGTCGTCGGTTAAATGTCCGAGCTGATCCGGGTAAACCAACCTTGCGAAGGCACAGTGCAGATCGAGGCCGTCCTGCACGGCCTTTACCATCGTCTCGTCAAGCGACATGTCCGCAAGGATCACAGTCTCCTGCCCTGAATAGTCACAGACGATCATCATGTGCCCTTCAGGGGCTCGAAAGCAGTCACGGGTCAATTTGTCGTTCTGAAGGTTCAGCGCGTTGATTTTTGAGACTGCCCCTTTTTGCTTAACGGACTTTCCACCGGCTGCAACGCGTCCGGTATCGACCATCAGTTTGAAGAGATGGTACACAACGTCGTAGCCTTTGTCACCGCGTTTGATCTGCTTTGTGATGTTGTCTCCGAACTTTGTGACCCTTCCAAGCGCATCACTGTACTTGACCCACAGTTTGCAAAATGGGTGTGAATGCAACTTTACGGTTTTCTTGTCTATGGAGTCGCGCACCTTTCCGGTATTTTTGTCGATGGTCTCTGTCGGTATTCCAAATGCTTTGAACACCTTAATCATCTGC
>RRZT012616653.1_pt1 | contig 24460 bp, 22 predicted proteins | sample 2165551 | NCBI WGS metagenome assembly RRZT01 (sample SAMN10456910, study PRJNA506462) | wastewater metagenome | biome: wastewater; feature: sludge; material: wastewater sludge; isolation source: wastewater sludge with Escherichia coli K12::gfp cells carrying plasmid... | place: USA: Moscow, Idaho... | reverse complement strand
GGAATGGCGATCCAGCAGGAAGTATTTTTCTATACTTTCGTGCTTTCCATCGAAAACAGGATTAAATCGCTGGCTATCCTAAAGGCTTATGAACGATGGGCTGAAGAAAAACATAGTTTTTAATTACTTGTAAAGTGGTGTCTTCTTTTAATGAACTGAAATTATTAAATGCAGGCGAATGTTTCCGTATCTCATTATGAGAAGAATAAATAGAAAGGAACTCTGAAAAAGGACCTACAAGTTCATTGTGGTTATTAGTATCATAAATATACACATCATTACTTCTGCATAATGGACACTCTTCTTGATGGTTATCCAGGCCTTCAATTATACTTCTTATTTCAATATCATTAAAACACCGGTTACAACAAATCATAACTAGTCCTCCTCAGATATAAGGAAGTTGTTCATCAGTTCCAAATGGTGTTTTAAGGACATTTTTTTAACAGAACCTAACCCAGGATATCGTTCTTCAGAATGACAAGCTCTCAACTCATTTAGCCCATCAGTACTAATATCAATTAAGTCTTTACAATTTACTAGTTCCTCAATTGCTTCCTGAAATTTTCCAGCTGGATCAGAGTAATCATTATTTGAAATAGACGTGAAATGCTTGACTCTTACTTTTTTATTTTCATCAAAATAAACGATATGAATTGCAATTGCGTATGGAGCGAAGCCGCCTTCACTAAAATCAGAACCGACTATTGAATAATCTGAAAAACCAGCATAGCCTTCATTCTTATAAAATAAATGGTCTGAAGAGAATAATTCATCTGGAGTATTCAGATAGTCTGCATTTCTCTTTTGGACATTGAATTTATCTTCCAACATAACCTTATTTTCAGTTATCTCTCTACTAAATTCTTTATTATCCTTAATCAAATTAAACTTAGCTCTGTTGTTAATAAGAGTAGCATGTAACGGTATACTATCTGTATTTTTACATACCGCAACAATTTTACTTGAAAAAGTTTCTAAATCTTCTCTATTTATATTAGTATGATTGTCCAAATCGACTCCGAATAATACTCGGGGATTATTGCGGATAATTTCATAATCACGTCTAAAAGCTTCTTTATCAGGCGAAAGACATTCTTCTAAAAAATTCCCTACAGAGGGATTAGATATTACAACTATATCTAAATCATTCGATATGAATGTGTTTAGCGTAGTAATTAAAGTTGACGAGGGCTTTAATGGTTCAATCACCGGAATTACCTTACTACTAATTTTTCCATCTCGAACTAAATCTTTTAATGCTAGTAACTCAAATTGCTTACCTCTCAAATATGGAAAATACATACTCTACCTCCATTCTTTCTGCAAAAAATCATTCATTTTTATTAATTCATCCTTGGAAAAATCAGAAAAATAAGCTAAACTTCTAAGTTCCATAGGAACTACACTTTCAAAAATACTTTTATCAATCCTGCCCCTACTTTTGAGCTGTGTACTGACTTCTTTCTGTAGTTCTAAAATAGGTATAGATAAAAATAATTTTTGACACTGTTTATAATAGCTAAACTGACTGACATCGGGCAGACTACCAAAAAATTTTTTTATAATATTTTCGAATTCGCTTTTTCTAAGTACTTTAAACATAGTAGTAGCATCTAATAATTTACTATTGTATTTGGGCTCTTTCTTAATACTAATTGTATTTCTTTTTGTTAAAATTTTTATACCAATATCGCTACCTTTGAATAGTTGGTAAACTTTATAGTAATTAGTATCTGAGGTTAATACTGATACATAAGAAAATATTTTATAATAGTCTTCAATTTGTAAAGGCAATCGATCCAAAGTGTCCAACTCTGTTTTTATTTCAAACACTTCCGAAACACCATTTATTAAGATAAAATCCGCTTTTGATCTAGAAATTGGTAACTCGGACAAAGCAGATGTGGTATTCATATTATGCTTACCTAATAACAATTTATTTAATAAGGTATTTTTATAATAATACTCGTTTCGATATTCTTTATTCATTATATCATACAAAGCTATCAAAATATCTATATTTTTAGTGTTAGAATCTACAGATAGAAACTGGGCTATACTTTTTTCATAATTTTCAGATGACCCATTTTCAATTATAGATCTTAACGAGTTTCGGGTGAATAACTTATTTAGTACTGAATATTTGTTACTATCCATCCCCAAATCTCCCATCCTCTCATGATTATTTCACATTAAAATATAACACAATTTCAGGTTTCCATATATCGAAAACCTTAAATATGATTTAATTTCCCGCCAATCATTTTAGAATAGTCATTTTATTAATGGGAATGCCATTATAAATATTCTTCCAAAGCTGGTTTATTACAGTCATTCCAACAAACTATAGAAGCTAAACCTCCGAACTTCAAGGATGGGGGTTTAGCTTCTGTCGTGTGCTTATATTTTCTCGTCGGTGTTACCGCCTGCTCCGAGGAAGGGGACTTTCGCCGGAGATTGGCCGCCCAAAATACAATTTCTTCCAGCTAATATTCGCTCTCCAGAGTTTGCATACTCAGCACCTAGCTTTTCTACTATAATTCCCAGTTAATCGGAGAATGGAGACGGGCACTACACCGTCAGGTGTACTACTACAAACGCTTCTGCATCAGCTCTTGCCACTCTCCTTCAATAAACAAGATAAACATACCGATCCCGAGCGAAGCGCCGCTGCTGTCTATCAAAACATCCAGCAGCTTTGGGGTGCGCCCAGGAACGAAGGCTTGGTGCAGTTCGTCGGTGATGGCGTAACCTATGCAGAGCAGTAATGTGAAGACTACCCCCTGCTTACCCATCACCCCGATCCGTCTCATCGCAAATAAAACGATGATTCCCAACACAAGATAGGCAAGAAAATGGGCGCATTTGCGGATGAAGTAATTCAATGATACGACGTTCACGTCAGGCCGGAATAGCTTTGCTAGGCTGACGATGGCCGTCGTCACTTTTGTGCTCAGGAGGTTTGATTGTTCTCCGGGCTGTGCTGAAAGTTTGAAGATGATCGCCATCCAGAAGACGACCGCCAGCAGGATCAGCAGTTTGCGTTGGTTGGCTTTCGTCATATCCACAGGCCTCCTTTATTTTCCGTTTAATCAAAAATGTGCTCCAGAAGAGCGTTCCACTAACTCCTATTGATTGTTTTTCGCATAATTTGCTTCAACGGCTTCTTTCTCGTCTGCCCACCAGTCTTTGTTCTCGGTATACCATTTGATGGTATCAACCAAGCCATCTTTGAAATCAGTGAATTGAGGTATCCATCCCAACTCGTCTCGTAACTTACTTGAGTCGATTGCATAGCGCAAATCGTGCCCCGCGCGATCTTTTACATAGTCGTAAGCATCTATCGGTTGGCCCATCACTTCCAGAATCAGCTCAAGAACGTGCTGATTGTTCTCTTCTCCGTCGGCACCGATCAAGTAGGTTTCCCCGATCCGGCCCTTCGTCAAAATCGTCCACACCGCCGCTGAATGGTCATCCACATGGATCCAATCACGGACATTTTTGCCGTCACCATAGAGTTTCGGGCTCATGCCGGATAGGATATTCGTGATTTGGCGAGGGATGAATTTCTCGATATGTTGGTAAGGTCCATAGTTATTGGAACAGTTCGAAATGGTCGCTTTCAGCCCGAATGAACGAACCCAAGCCCTGACCAACAAATCAGAACCGGCTTTTGTGGCTGCATAAGGGCTGGAAGGATTGTAAGCTGCCTCGGGGGTGAATTTTTCGCCAGGACCTTCCCCTTTTCCGGGCAATTCCTCACGCAATGGCAAGTCGCCGTAGACTTCATCCGTCGAAACATGGTGATAACGAACGCCGTATTTTCGGCAAGCTTCAATCAACGTGTAGGTTCCGATGATGTTCGTCTGAACAGACGGAAAAGGATCCTCCAAGGAATTGTCGTTATGCGATTCGGCAGCGTAATGCACGACTGCATCCGCTCCTTTCACAAGCCGATCCACAAGTTCGGCATCCGTGATATCCCCTACAACCAGTTCTACACGATCTTCCAGCAGACCAGCCAGATTCTTCTTGTTTCCCGCATAGGTCAGTTTGTCCAAAACCGTGACGTGAACATCAGGATGATTTTTCACTACGAAATGAACAAAATTTGATCCGATGAATCCGGCCCCGCCGGTAACAATTATGTTTTTCATTCTCTTTGTCTCCCAATACTTCATTTCCACGATAAAGGAATTAAACTTATAGTCCGATACTAAAAATATTTCCGTAATATAAAAGATAGGTGCAGGCCGGGAATACCAGCCTGCACCTCTCACTCTATTCAATATACAGTCACAGCATACGCGAAAACAAACGGCTGCCGTGCCACTTATCCAGTCCCCTCATCGGAGGTGCAGCTTTGTCCCTGATGAGCGGTTTTCTTGCCGGAGCTGAAAATCCTAAAAGACGATCACCTCCGACCACAGCGGCTTCGCCGGAGTTGGGGCTTCCACCAAAGCGTTAGTTCCGGCGAAAGCATCCTTATCGGAGATAGATCATCGGCGGGAAGGTCACATCCGACAAGGGGCGCTCTCGTCGGAGTTGGCGCACTAGGCACACCCTCAGGCGTACTTGCATTCAGGTCAAACACCCGAAAAACGGCACTTTTCTATCAACAAGCACTTCTACAACACTGGAACGCCAGCCTCAGCCACTGTCTTATCACTTTTGTTCTCACCGGACAGTTCTTTCCCAAGCGCAATAATATATTCCTTCAACTTATGCTTAATTTCCGGGTGAGTCAAACCGTATCCGATGCTAGTAGTCATGAAGCCGAACTTGTCGCCGACGTCATAGCGCGTTCCTTCAAAACGTTTCGCGAAGACGCGCTGCGTTTGGTTCAGGGTATCGATGGCATCGGTCAGTTGGATCTCGCCGCCTGCGCCCGGCGTCTGGTTCTCCAGGATCTCGAAGATTTCCGGCGTCAACAAGTAACGGCCGATGATGGCCAAGTTGCTTGGCGCTTCTTCTGCTTTTGGCTTCTCCACGAAACGGCTGACATTGTATAAGCCTGGTTCCAATTCGGAAGCAATGTCGATGATGCCGTACTTGGATGTTTCTTCCTGCGGCACCGCCATCACAGCGATATTCGATGCATGCGTGCGGTCATAGGCGTTGATCAGTTGTTTCGCCAATGGCACTTCATCCTCCATCAAGTCATCCCCAAGCATAACGACGAAAGGTTCTTGGCCGACGAATGCTTTTGCCTGCAGGACAGCATGGCCCAGGCCCAACGGATAAGCTTGGCGCACAAAGTGGATGCGCACGCCTGTCGACTCCTGCACCAACGCCAACAAATCATTTTTTCCCTTTTCGCGCAAGTTCATCTCCAATTCGACATTGGAGTCGAAATGGTCCTCGATGGCGCGCTTGCTTTTGCCTGTGACGATCAAGATTTCTTCAATACCGGATGCAATGGCTTCCTCGACGATGAATTGGATAGTCGGCTTATCGACGATCGGTAACATTTCCTTCGCCATGGCCTTTGTAGCTGGTAAAAAACGCGTGCCGAAACCGGCCGCTGGAATGACTGCTTTCCTGACTTTTTGCATGGTAATATTAGCTCCTTTAGTGTTCATTCGGTTAATGTTACAAAATCCACAAACTCACAAAATTATCTTTATTATGATTTCAAAATACTTCATATTATTATTTTCACTCACCCCTAAATTTTACTACATTTCCATTGAAATAACTATATTGATTTGCCATCAAAACATAAGAAAGCGTTTTATTCGACGGAATATTTACTGGGAAATCTGCAATGCAAAATAGGCGCTAACAGATTTGGCTCCGATAACACCTATCTCTCTTAATATAAAATTATTTTCAAACCCATTCCAGATACTTCCTATCATCCGCAACGATTTCGTTACATATTTCCAACTTGATCAGGTGCATGGTTTTGATGATTAGGAGTGTTTTAAGCCTTTCGGTTATCAAACATCGGTCACATCATTCTAGTAACAAACTAAAATTTGCGAGAATAGCTTCCATTACTCATAGTAATATCTATACGATTCTACTTACTTACCGTTTTTAAATCAACAAGAAAAGTTTTCAACGCTTCTTGCCATGTCGGAATTTTAAATCCAGTAGCTTTCGCTTTACTCAAATCCATGATAGAGTGCTTCGGACGATAAGCTTTTTGTGGATACTGTTCGGAAGTGACTGGACTAATCTCTATATCAGAGTCTTTCAAGATTTCACGTGCGAATTCATACCAGGAACAGCTATTATCGTTCGACAAATGATAAATCCCAAACTCCGCGTTAACATCATTTAAATGCAGCAAAAACTCCGCTAATGTCCTTGTCCAAGTCGGACGTCCTACTTGATCACTTACTACTGTCAATTTAGGGTAGCTCTCTGCTAATCGACGCATTGTGTAGACAAAATTATTCCCAAACTCTCCAAATACCCAAGACGTCCGGATGATATAGTATTTCGAAGAAATTGATTGAACAATCTCCTCTCCTGCATACTTAGCCCGACCGTATTCATTTTGAGGGCTAGCCGGATCATTTACTTGATATTGCTCCTGGTTTAATCCATCAAAGACGTAGTCCGTACTGACATAGAATAAAGTTGCTCCTGCTGCTTCCGCAGCCTCGGCAACATTTTTTGTACCAGTTTCATTTATCAGTGTGTTCAGTTCTTTTCCTTCATCTTCTGCCTTGTCCACCGCTGTATATGCTGCGCAATGATACACGACCTTGGGTTTAACTTCTTTAAAAACTGCTTCGACTGCAGCCTTATCAGTGATGTCCATCTCAGTGGAATCTGTTGCTACATAAGCTAAGTTTTTTTCATCCAATAAATTTCGTAATTCAGTACCCAACTGCCCATTTGATCCAGTGATTAAAATCATTCAAATTCCTCCCTATAAAAAAAGGCAAGGATATCCTGCCTTTGCACAACTAATGCTTATTGATTGTTTTTCGCGTAATTTGCTTCAACAGCCTCTTTTTGAGCTGTCCACCACTCTTTATTTTCTGCATACCATTGTATGGTGTCTGCTAAGCCATCTTTGAAATTAGTGAATTGAGGTGTCCATCCCAACTCTTCTCTTAACCTGGTTGAATCAATCGCATAGCGCAAATCGTGTCCGGTACGATCTTGCACATGATCATAAGCATCTTTCGGTTGATCCATAAGTTCGAGGATCAGTTCCAGTACTTGCTTATTGTTTTCTTCTCCATCGGCACCGATCAAGTAAGTTTCTCCGATTTGGCCTTTTGTCAAAATTGCCCAAACAGCCGAAGAATGATCATTCGTGTGGATCCAGTCTCGCACATTTTTTCCGTCGCCATAGAGTTTAGGACGAATACCGGACAAGATATTCGTGATTTGACGAGGAATGAATTTTTCGATGTGTTGATACGGACCATAGTTATTGGAACAGTTTGAAATCGTCGCCTCTAACCCAAATGACCGTACCCAGGCTTTAACCAACAAATCAGAACCAGCTTTTGTGGATGAGTAGGGGCTTGAAGGATTGTATGGTGTTTCAGATGTGAATTTCTCACCAGGGCCTTCCCCTTTTCCAGCCAAATCCTCACGCAATGGCAGGTCGCCATATACTTCATCCGTTGAAACATGGTGATAACGCACGCCGTTTTTGCGGCAAGCCTCAATCAACATATATGTCCCAATGATATTCGTCTGAACAAAAGGGAAGGGATCTTTAAGGGAATTGTCGTTATGGGATTCTGCTGCGTAATGCACGACTGCATCCGCCTCTTTCACAAGTTGGTCCACTAATTCAGCATCCGTGATATCTCCAACAATTAGTTTTACACGATCTGCCGGCAGTCCTTTTAGGTTTTCCTTATTTCCTGCATAAGTCAGTTTGTCCAAAACCGTAATGTGAACTTCCGGATGGTTATTCACTACATAATGAACAAAATTGGATCCGATAAAACCTGCCCCGCCAGTAACAATAATATTTTTCATTTTCCTTTGTCTCCTAGCTCTTATATTTCGCCATAGATGAACGGATTATTTAATTCAGCTAATGTTGGATGCTGCGTATCCTTCTCAGATAAAACGAGTTTATCTACTGGCATCGGCCACTCAATACCGATTGAAGGGTCGTCAAAAGCGATACCGCCGTCGTTCTCTTTGGAGTAGTACTCATCCACTTTATATTGTACATTGCAGTTAGGAGTCAATGTCACAAAACCATGAGCAAATCCTTTTGGAACCAATAGTTGGCGATGATTATATTCGCTCAAAATATATCCTTCCCATTTACCATAGGTTTGAGATCCAACACGCATGTCTACCAAAACATCGTAAATAACTCCAGTTGTAGCACGAACTAGTTTTGTCTGTGCTTTAGGATACGTTTGGAAATGCATACCTCTTAGGACTCCAGGTTCAACAGATAGAGAGTGATTGTCTTGAATAAATTCAATTTCAATCCCAGCTTTCATAAACTTTTCTATTGTATAGCTTTCTGTAAAGAACCCTCTATGATCGCCAAAAACAGCCATTTCAATAATTTTGACATCCTGTAACTTAGTCTCTATTATCTTCACAAATCCATCTCCTAAACTTTCCAAGATTCTGCCAAATGAAGCATGTATTGGCCGTAACCATTCTTTTTCAACGGTTGGGCCAGTTCGATCAATTGCTCCCGAGTGATGTAGCCCATGCGATACGCAATCTCTTCCAAACAAGCAACCTTCAGATTTTGGCGTTTTTCGATTGTTTCGATAAAGGTTGATGCCTCAAGAAGGGATTCATGAGTGCCTGTATCTAGCCAAGCAAATCCACGACCCATGATTTCGACATCCAATTTTCCTTTATCTAAATAAATTTTATTGATATCAGTTATTTCTAATTCACCTCGAGAAGATGGTTTGATATTCTTCGCTATTTCCACTACATCGTTATCATAAAAATAAAGTCCAGTAACAGCATAGTTACTTTTTGGTTGTATAGGTTTTTCTTCAATAGAAATTGCCTTCATATTGTCATCAAATTCGACTACCCCAAACCGTTCTGGATCATTAACATGATAACCAAAAACAGTAGCTCCCATTGCTTTCGAGGCTACATTTTGAAGTATCTTAGATAAACCGCTCCCATAATATATATTATCACCAAGAATTAAACAAACCGAGTCTTCCCCTATAAATTCTTCCCCGATGATAAAGGCTTGTGCTAGTCCATCAGGATTTTCTTGCACCTTATATTCAATATTTATTCCCAACTCTGAACCATTTCCGAAAAGTTGCTCAAATCTACTAGTATCCGATGGTGTAGAAATTATTAATATTTCTTTAATACCCGCCAACATTAAAGTCGACATAGGGTAATATATCATTGGTTTGTCATATACTGGCATCAATTGTTTAGAAGTTACTTTTGTCAACGGATATAATCTTGTACCACTTCCACCTGCTAATATAATACCCTTCAATGTATCCATACTCCTTTTTCAACATTTCGTTATTTTGAATCTAGAATTTAGTTATATATCGATCAATGATCCTAGTTTATAACTCATTTTCTAAATTTATTCCTGATTGCATTTATGGTGCTAATTGTTACTTGCTCTTTTAACATTATTAAAATTCCAAGATAAACCCCTAATCCGACGGAAGTACAAATAAATAATGAAATTATATAATTGGTCGTAAGAGTGTTAACATAAATTACCACTGTTCCCATAATTATTGATGAGAAAAAATATAAATAAACCGATTTATTAAAAAATCTTAAATTTTTGTATTCTAGCTTATATCTAACTATATAGTATCTAGTTGAAACTGCTACAAATTCCGCGATACATGCTGCATAGCCTGCACCCATATATCCATATCTCGGAATAAACAGTAAATTTAATCCAATACTGATAAAGCTAGATAAGAAAGCACAAAATAACCCTAACTTTTCGTTTCCCGTGGGGATAAGTACTTGATTCTGCAAATACGACGATAGTGGTGCAAAAATCAAAAGTAATGATAGCACTTTTAGTAACTTTTCACCTTCAAGGAAATCCGGTCCACCCAAAGCATACATTGTATTTGAAGATAAAATGATAATTCCCATTGTTAGTGGGATGGTAATGATCAAGATATATCTCGGTATTGTAGACAACAAACCGTTAAACCTATCTTTATCATGCTTAATATAGTATGAAGCACGTGGCATAGTAACATTAGAGATTGAGTTTGCTACCGAAGATGCTGCACCTATAATTGTCCTACTTCGATTCATAAAAGCAACCGATGAAGTAGTAGATAAAAATCCCAACATTGTTTGATCAAGATTTGTATAGATATTCACTATTAACGAATGAATAAAAAAAACGGATAATTTATTAAAATGTTTACTTAGGTTTATTGAGTTAAATGAAACTGTTATTATACGCTTACTATACAAATAATTAATAATATTTCCAAGCCCAGTTACAAATACACTGATCATTCCATATATAACGTAATCTCCGATTTCCCTCACAAAAATGAATATACTGAATAGTGATATCAATTTTATCAAAAATCCCCTGATTGTGATGTATCGATACTCTTCTATTCCTTGGAATAGCCAATCTATAGAAAACATGTTTAACAGTATATTTATAGACATTACAAGGTATAGCATTAAATCATCCTGGAACCTCGTTATTCGCAATACAAGTATCAAATATACAACCGTCATAATTATAGAGAGCATGAAATTAATTAATAATAACTCAGAAAATAATTTACTTAGTTGCGTTTTATTATTACGTACTTTAGCCACTTCTCTTACACCGTAAGACGATATACCAAAAACTGAACATAAAATAAACCAATTCACGAGAGACGTAGCGAAGTTAACTTTCCCGAGATTTGATGCACCTAACACTCTAGAGATATATGGTGCAGTAATTATTGGGAAAAATAAATTTAATCCTGTATAAACGAAATTATATAACGCATTTTTTACTAAAGATTTTTCCTTCAAAATATCTCCTTGTAAAACAAATTTTTTTATTTTTTTATTTCACAAACAAAGAACTAAACTTAAATTCTATATTAATTAAACTATCACATTAATTTTTTTTGAGTAAAACTAATTCTAAACTACCATGATGTAAAGTTCTAAAACGAATAATAAAAAATCGACAAAATAATATCAACCGAAATATATTATAAATTATCCATTCGAATGTTTATTCTTTCAATTAATAATTTAGGTAACTGTTTTTCCAAATTCCGTCTTCTAGTATTCCTAATATATTTTCTTATACCTTCAACAATCTCGTTGCTATTCCCAGAATTTTTGATAGCTTTTAATTTAATTTTCAATACCTCTCTTCTAGAGATATTAGGCAAATCTTCCTTCAGGAGATCATACGCAATTTTTACGTTCTTTCGATCATTAGATATATATGAGGAGTATATAAGTTCTGATCGCTTAGCTAAAATAAAATCTTTATATTCCTTAAAACTCAATTCTTGTATAAGATAATCAAACTTCTGTATGAAATGATTTTGAGCAAGACGGAATGAATTAAACTCCGGGTAGAAACGACTATCGGTTATATCTTTTACAACCAGAAACTCTTCAATTTTTTTCATTTTGAATTTCCCCAGTACTCTAATCATAAACTCAACGTCTTGATATCTATTGAAACTCTCATCAAACCCTACTAGATTTTTCACAACTCCTCTCCTAATAAATATATTACTACCAGTTCCCAACAAAGACTGGTTTAAAAGCAAACTCTTCTGCAAATGTCCCTCTTCAGATAATTCATAAATATTATCAATGCTATTTCCTCTTATGAATACAACGTTACTATATGCAGCATCAAATTCCGGTTCATTCTCAAGGCTATTTACTAAGGTTGATAATCTATCTTCTAGAAAAAAATCATCATCATCTAAAAATGTTAAGTATTCTCCCTTTGAGACCTTGATTCCAGTATTTCTTGCAACAGCTCCATTCATATTATTCAAATGTTTAATATACGAAAAATTTTTTAACGGTAAAAACTCAGCTATTAGTTGTTCAGTTTTTTTTTGCTCTCGGGTTAAACATCCATTATCATCAACTAAGATAATTTCCAAACAATCATAGGTCTGCTGCAAAATACTATTTATAGCTCTAACTAACCTTTTATCCCCTTTACAAGTAGTAATAATAACACTTACTAATTTCGTCATAATTCTCCAATCCGAATTGCTTCTATCATAATAGATTTTATTGCCAAAAAAAAGTATATTGTGAAACTCCTAATACTGTGTTTATCACATAATTATATAAATAATAACAGCCAATAACTAAATAGATAATCATCAGTACAATTTTTAAATATTTACTTTGCAAACATTTTACTAAATTTGGAATATATAAAATAATAAATATGTGATAGTAATAAAACAGCCTGAACATATTTACATTTAATCTCGTAATAGGCCATAACAAAACTGAGATTCCTACCATAAGTAATATATTAACATTACTTCTATCAATAAAATAACTCCTTCTAAATAATATTCCAAGCATAAAAGTAAAAAAAGTTAGAAAGAACAAACCATAACCACCAACATTATTCATTGTTTCATATTGTTGGCGAGAAAAAAGATTAAGTATTGTAAATATATATTTCCCTAGTAATGAGGACAAAAATAATCCTAAAAAGAAAATATATAGCATATTTCTTGATGGCTTAATTTTAACTATCCAATAAACTGGAATAAATATTAAAGCAGTTTGATGAAAGAATGTAGCGCATAGAATAGATAATATAAAATATAATAATTTATTTTTTATCGCAAATCTGTAAGCAACGAAACAAAGAGCTATAGCGATGCTTTGACGTATTCCGCTCATGAAAAAAGAAAAGTATCCAAATGCAACCAAAATAAAAATACTAAACCAATAATTCTTTGAATCTTTGAAAACAGTATACATTATAGGTGTAATTACAACAAATGAGGTTATTATAAGAAACGCTGTAAAACCGAATCGCCGACTAATGATATATTCAAGAAGGGTATATCCCTTCTCAATCCCCTCATGATGCCATGTATTAAGAAGATGGTAAAATGAGTTGCTGAGGCTTGCGTTTTCAAAAAGGATGCCGTAGGTACTAGTATCTACACCTACGTCTGTATTTCTTAAACCTATTATTAAAATAAAGATTATAGAAACAAGTGTGATATATATTTTTTTTCCAGAAATACTTTTTGTATTATTACTTACAATAATGGTGAAATTGTTTATAAAACTCACTAGACTTGTAACAACAAGCAATATCCAATTTATCATGGATCTTTCCTCTCTGAAAATACTAGTTCCACATTCGATTTAACTATCGAATTCGGGGGTATATTCTGATAAATTAACGAATTAGCTCCTATAACACTATTTTCTCCAATGGAAACACCTTTTAAAATCGTTACATTACTTCCAATCCAACATCTATCCCCAATCTCGACTGTATCTGAACTGAAGCCTTGTATTCTAATTGGGATATCTATACTATCAAATATATGATTATGATCGTATATTCTAACATTTTCACCAAAGAGGCATTCCGATCCAATTTTTATTTTTTTTTGAGAATTAAGGGAGCAGTAGTTATTAAAAAAAGTATTATTACCTATTTCAATTATTCCGTTTTCGGATATTTGAATATTTAAGCTTTTTCTAGAGTATACACCTTGCGATAACACTAATTTTTTCCCATAAATAGTTTTATATAAAAGTAAATTAACAATACTTCTTAAGTGGATCATCTTAAAATAGAGATATTCAACTACATTCATTTTATAACCTCTTTATAGAACTCTCCTAGTTTTGTAGCTTCAAGAGCAATGTTATAACCAGCCTCATTTATTAATTCATTTTTTCTTAGCCTTATCGAGTCTGCTATATTGTTTGAGTGAAAATAATGCATCGCTTTTACCCAACGATTTATGTTTTTTTCTGAAGGACAATAAGTCACTAAATCCGATAATGCAACCTCCTTTGTGATATTATCTGAAAGTACGCAAGGTAATCCAGCGCATTGCGCCTCAATCACAGAAATAGGTAACCCTTCATACCTTGAAGCTAGAACATATAAATCAAATGAACAAAGAAGTTCATCAATATTATTCATAGCACCTAACATATAAACCGATTTTTCAAGATTGTATTCAACTATCTTTCGTTCTAGTTCTTTTTGTTTATCTCCTGTACCAACTAAAAACAAACAAGAATTAGAATTAATTTTAATGTATTCTTTGAATACTTCTAACAAAAATAATTGGTTTTTTTGATCAGAAAGCCTCCCTACACAACCTATGGCGAACTTATTACCTATTCCATATTTATCACGAGTTGAGTATCTTTTCTCATTTGAAAAACGATACTTATTAACGTCGATTCCATTTGTCATAATGTATTTCTTTTTGCTTGGAGTTAGTTTGCCCCCCCACATCCAATCGAATGCGTCTTTACCACAAGCGAATAAATGAGTTGAATATCTTTTAGTTAATGGAGTTGAAATCACTCGAAAACTTTTTTGTATGAAATTTTCCGGTTCGTATGCTGAGTGGCTATGCGATATTCTTATAGGTATCCCTAATTGCTTTGCATATCTCAACGATAAAAATCCTCTGTTAGCTAGATGTGAGTGAATAATGTCATAGTTTCCTTCTCTTATTACTTTATTAATATCCTTTACACCTTTAAGAAAGTTAATTCTAAATTTAGTATAGCGAAATATATTGGATCCCATAGAATTTAATTCCTCTTCTAAAATCCCTTCTTTTGTATCATTTATTAGAAAATCAAACTGAATTTCATCATTATCAAAATTTTTGTAATATTCATATAATAGTCTTTCAATTCCTCCATCATTTAATGCTACTATAATTTGTAATACTCTAATCATTTTTTCACCATCACTTATTCACAATATTTGTAAAAATTTCCTTATTTAATGAACTGACTAATTTAATATCAAAATTTTTTATATAATCCATATTAAAGGAACCATAGCGTTTTCTTTCTTCACTATTATTAAATATTTTTACCATTTGGTTGCGGATATCATCAACATTATGTGGTGAAAATAAAAGCCCACCCTTGTACTCTATTATACAATCAACATTCCCCCTGATTCTTGAAGCAAGAACAGGTAGCCCAGCTGCCATCGCCTGTAATAATGCTACAGATAACCCTTCTTGGTATGAAGGAAATAAGAAGATATCTGAACATTTCAGAAACTCATTGGCGTCTTTTCTAAACCCTGTAAATATAACTTTATTCGTAATATTTAAATTTTCTGTTAGGGATTTTAAATATTCAAGTAGCTCGCCATCACCTATAATAACATAATATGAATTTGGCAAGTTAGCCTCAGCAAAAGCTCTTATTGCAGATTCATGGTTCTTTCTATCTATACATTCTCCCACAGATATGAAAACAAGCGCATTTATTGGCAAGCCTATTTCTGAGCGTTTTGATACTGGGTTAATATTTAAATCTCTGATATTTTGGGCGTCAACCCCTACTCCTGGAACATAATGGACTTTGTCTCTAACTTTCATTTTTTGTGCAATCTTGTAATCTTCTAAATTTGTAGTTATAAGGATATCTGTGTACTTAGCCATAATAAATTCAATAGGTTTGAATAGGATTTGATTTTTTATTGAACTACCTTTGAAGAAGAAAAAACCATGCACAGTATATATAACTTTATTGATGTGACATTTAAATGCCGCTACTCTGGAAATAACACTCACTATAGGATTATGTGTGTCAATAACAGTAATTTCCTCATCCTTCAATAATTTTTTTAGTTCTTTGTAATTGGATAACAGTTTTTTTGAATATGGTGATCTAGAAAACTCTATATTGTGAATCTCTATTCCTAAATCAATAAGTTTTTCTGTGTTCCTGTTATATTTAGGCTCCATAAAATTAGCAACACAATGGACCTCACAACCTAATTCCAACCATCTATTTATGTTATTTATTTGAAACGATGAAAAAAAATCCCCATAAGTAGCTATTAACATAACCTTGTCCATTTTTGCCTCCATATTATTCACTAACGTATATATTTCAAAAATAAATTTTCATACTCGCTAACGATATATTCCCAACTATAACAATCATTAATCCGCTTCTTAGCTAATTCCCCAAGATCAACTGCAGTTTCCGAACACATTCTATCTGCTATGTCAATTACCTTTGAAAGTTCTCCAGGCTCTTTTGACCAGTAGTATGCTGAATTTTCAGCAACCTCCCGATTAAAACCAACCTCTAATAACAAATTAATATTTGTAGATGCTAAAGCTTCCAAAAGACTCGGATTAGTGCCACCAACCTCGTGTCCATGTATATAACAATATGCATCTTCTCGTATTTTCTTAAGCAATTCTGAGTCATAGACAGTTCCCACAAATTTCACCCTACGATCAAGCGAAAAATCCATTTTTTTATTAAGTTGCTCCAGGAAAGATTTATTGGCTGTAGTAATTACAACTAAATCTTTTTCCGTATGACTTTTCATAAATTCACTAATCATGGTTTCAAAATTATTTTCTGGTACAAATCTACCTACTATTAAGTAATATTGCTTTGGAATAATACTCTTACTTTTATACCATTGTATTATTTTATCATCTTCATCTTTGATTGATGATTTCTCAGTATCTGATCCATATGCAATAAAAATAGTATTGGGTTTATACTTTTTATACTCATTTATTATGTAGCTTTCTATATTTTTACTGTCACATATGAGTAGGTCTGAATGCTTTACCATCAATTTTTCAGAAGCTTTCCAGTATTTCCTAACGATAACAGACCATTTTCCACGTTTCCATTCGTGTCCGTCAGGGTTAACATATAATTGTCCGCCTAATTTCTCTATCTTTTTTTTATAGTAATTTATAAAAGGTCCAATTCTACATGCTAAAATATAAAATATAGGTTTTTTTATTTGTTTATTTTTTTCACAATAATTAATGAATCTATTTAGAGCCAATAGGTCATAAATCACTGCTCTCGCAGAACCTATGTTAGGAACCTTTATATTAAAGCATGTGGCATCATTATACATGAATTGACTATCATTATCTGACAGACACGCAACAAAATACTGTACATTAGGCGTTTTTCTATTCTCTGTAAGTTTCTCTACGAATGTTTCAAATCCACCGTATTTAGCTGGAATTCCTTTTGATCCTAGAATAAAAACTGACTGATTTTTGTTTATATTATCTTCTACAGACTTTTGCTTCAAATCGCTCGTATTTATCATAATTCCTCCAAAATAATCTAATTTCCTATAGATTATCTATAGTATTACTTCGTTAATTTTTTTCTATTTTATATAGTGCTCTCTTAAATATTCAGAAGTTTTTTGAATTCCGGCATGTAGGCTTGTTAGTTCAATAGATTCAAAACACTCATTGTATCTTTTCATATCCAAGTAATTTATAGGTACATCTACTTTTCTACCGTCTATATAATTTACTGTTATTTCAATATCTAAAGCCTCTTTAATATTTTTAATTACATCATTTATGCTGACTCCCTTACCTGATCCTAAATTAAAAATTTTATGTTTAGTATCAGTTGAAGCTATTTTTACAATAGCTTCAATTGCATCATCAATGTATATAAAATCCCTCACAACATTCCCATCGCCATATACAGTAATTGGCTCTTTGATTAAAGCTTTATATGTAAACGTTGTAATAGCACCTAAAACACCATTAGGCCTTTGAAATGGTCCGTATGGGTTAGCTAATCTTATAACTCTGTAATCCAAACCATGCAAATAATGATATAAGTAAAGTAATTTTTCTATTGTCAACTTTTGAACACCATATGAACTTATCGGATTTGTATTACATTCCTCACTGATTGGCATCTTGCTTTCCTTGCCATATACAGTACCACCAGAAGACATAAAAATAATCCTCTTTATTCCATTCTTCACACAAGCATCTAGTAACTTTGACGTAGCAACTACATTCGCAGTTAGCTCATCAGATATATACTGATTAGAAGTAGTCGGAACAGTGCTACTTACTAAATGGAATACCATATCTTGTTTTTTTAAAATCTCATCAAAGTTACTATTTACTGAAAAATCAGATTCAATAAAATTCAAATTTTTTAAATTTGAATTTTTTTCATTTTCTATATAAGTTATTTCTTTATCAATCAGAGTAATATTAAAGTTATCATTTTCAGATAATACCTTAGTAAGATTTGTACCTATAAATCCTCCTGCACCAAATATTGCGATATTCAAATCCATCTCCCTTTCCGATTATAGCTATTTCAAAATAGATTTATTTCAAACAAGATGAATTCATCGATTTATTTTGTATTATTTTCGTCAATTAATTAGTTTCTATATTAACATTAATATACAAAGACAAAATCACAAAAATTATGTTCTTAAATAAAAATTAAAACTTAACCTCTGATGAATCTAATCCTCATGAAACAAATCCCTTGTATAAACTTTCTCCTCAACATCTGAAAGTTCTTTTGTTAATCGATTTGACACAATTACATCAGATAATAGTTTAAAGTGACTTAAATTCTTGATTACTTTTGAATTATAAAACAACTCATCTTCTAATGTTGGCTCGTAGACAATTACTTCAATCCCTTTAGCCTTAATTCTCTTCATGATTCCTTGAATAGATGAAGAACGGAAGTTATCGGACCCCGATTTCATAGTCAGACGATAGATTCCCACAACCTTCGGATTGCGTTGTAGAATCATATCTGAAATGTGATCTTTACGCGTACGATTAGATTCTACAATTGCCCCAATCAGATTGTTAGGTACCTCTTCATAATTGGCCAGTAGCTGTTTAGTATCTTTAGGCAAGCAGTACCCGCCATAACCAAACGAAGGGTTATTGTAATGCGTTCCGATACGAGGATCCAACCCCACACCTTCGATGATTGATTTTGTATCAAGATTACGGATTTCAGCGTAGGTATCCAATTCATTAAAGTAGGCTACACGTAGCGCTAGGTATGTATTTGCGAATAATTTAACTGCTTCTGCTTCGGTGGAATCCATATGTAGGACTGGGATATCTTCTTTAATCGCGCCTTTAACTAATAGATTAGCAAATTCTTTTGCTTGATCAGTTTTTTCTCCAACTATGATCCGTGAAGGATACAAGTTATCATATAAGGCTTTTCCTTCTCTTAAAAATTCAGGTGAGAAGATGATATTGGTGACCCCATACTTTTCACGAATCTGTTCGGTGTAACCAACCGGTATAGTAGATTTGATGATCATTGTCGCTTCAGGACGATACTTCAATACATCCTCGATGACCGACTCCACCGATGATGTATTGAAGTAATTTTTCTTTTCGTCATAGTTTGTCGGTGTCGCGATTACGACATATTCCGCATCCTTGTATGCCACTTCTTTATCGGTCGTTGCAATCAGATTCAATTTTTTAGTCTCCAGATACTCTTCGATTTCTTTATCAACGATTGGAGATTTCTTTTGATTGATCAGATTCACTTTTTCTTCAACAACTTCTAACGCTCTTACTTCATTATGCTGCGCAAATAAGATTGCATTTGATAAACCTACATAGCCTGTACCCACAACTGTAATTTTTGCCACTTGCCATCGTCCTTCCTTTGCCGCCAAAAATATTTATTTATTTTAAACAGATCCCTTTTTGCCCAGCACAACTCCTACTGTCTTGAATAGAATCTTCAGATATAATCCCAATGAAAAATTACTGATGTACTCTGTATCCAATTTTACGACTTCTTCAAAGTCCGTAATATCACTTCTGCCACTTACTTGCCACATGCCAGTAAGCCCAGGTTTTGCTGCAAGCCTGCTTTTGTGATGCAGTTCGTATTGTTCGTATTCATCCACTGTCGGAGGTCTTGTTCCGACTAAGCTCATATCCCCTTTGAGGATATTGATGCTTTGCGGAAGTTCATCTATCGACACGCGGCGGATGAATTTACCGATTGGCATGATGCGTGGATCGTCGTCCATCTTGAACATCAGGCCATCCATCTTGTTATGGGCCATCAGTTCCTTTTTGCGTTCTTCGGCATCCATATACATGGAGCGGAACTTGTAGATGCGGAAGCGTCTGCCGTTTCGGCCGACCCGTTCCTGCGAGAAGAAGATCGGGCCTGGCGACTGTTTATAGATAATCGGCGCAATAAAGATGAACGCGATGATAGTAGCCAACAAGCCGGCTAACCCGCCGCAGAGGTCGATGACGCGCTTGATGAACAACTGGCGTGTCGTCGCCATCTTGATGCTTGTCGTCAGGACGGTGTATCCATTGATTTCCTCGACCACTTTATTCGGCATTTCGCTCGATACATGATCCAATGAGATATGCACCGTGATTCCCATAGCCAACAAGCTATCCGTGATCGCTACGATTTCGTCATAGGAGTTGCGCACATGGATAAAGACGCCATCCACTGTATTCGTGCGCAGGTATTCATGCAGAGTGTCCTCGTTCGCCACTACTGGAACGCCATTAATCGATTGGCCGATCATATCGGCATCCACAATCGCAAGTCCCCTCACGATATAATCACTGTACTTCTCTTTTTGCAGCTGATCGATTGTCCGCTCGGCAACTGCTTTTGAAGCCACGACCAACATATACGAGAGGTTCTTCTCGTTTGAATAGGCCATCAGGAGAACTTTTTTCAAAAAGGCTCTGCCTAGCCAGGTGAACAAGATATTGATTCCCCACATCGTGAAAAGCACGCTTCGGGAATAATCCGCCGACTGCTGGGTCGCGAACATATAGAAAGTCACCATCGCGACCAGTATGCAGTTATGCTGCAAAACCGCTTTGAACTCCTTCAAATATCCCCTTCTCAGGATACCGGAATACTCCTCTGTAAAAAAGACAACAACGATATGTAGGATTGGAAGGAGCACTCCCAACACTGCATAGATGGACTCCGCAAAGGGAGAGGAGACTCCGAAGCGAATGATATACGAACTAATAAATGCAGCTTCCAATAAAAATATATCAAATACCATAAAATCAAAATGCTTTAACCAACCACTGTTTGCTATCTTATACATCCCACATACCCCTCAGCCCTTTAAATAAACAACAAACTCCTTTAACATGCGCTTTTCTAATAAGCGCCATCACCCTTACAAACAACTTTGACTGTCTTGAAAAGGATCTTGATATCCATCCAGTAAGAACGCGTGGTGACATATTCTAGGTCCAATTCTACCATTTGCGCAAAGGTCAACCGGCTCCGTCCACTCACTTGCCACAAACCACTGATGCCAGGTGTGACCAATAACCGCTGCTTATCGTAGCTAGTGTACTCGGCAACCTCACGGATCAACGCCGGGCGCGGCCCAACTAAGCTCATGCCCCCCATCAATACGTTGAAGAGTTGCGGCAGTTCGTCTATGCTGCACTTGCGGATGCAAGCCCCGATTTTCGTGACGCGCGGATCTTCCTTCATCTTGAACATCGCCCCACTGACTTCGTTGTGCTCCAGCAGATTGGCCAATCGCTCTTCAGCATCTACATACATCGAGCGGAACTTGTACATTTTGAACAGTTCCCCGTCCTTACCGACACGGTCTTGACCGAAGAAAATCGTTCCCTTCGGATCATCCCATTTGATCAGCAGCGCCACAATCAAAAACACCGGTGACAGGATAGCCAATCCCAACAATGCCAAGACGAAATCTGTCATCCGTTTGCAAACCAAGTATATCGGCTTGTTTCGCGCGACCACAATGGTCTCCAATCCAGTAAAAGCCGCGACACCTAAATCCTCTTCAATCTCCATACACCATATCCTCCTTCAGAAAATAAAGCTGTATCCTTAACCGAACTCCGTTCGCTTACAAACGATAAAAAAGAATATTTCCAATTCACAACTGCCAAAAATAAATTCATACTTTTTTCAAGAAAATTAAAAGAAATAGTTTTGGTTTTTGAGTAAAAATAAATTAACGAAATCAATATTAAGCAAGTTCAATATATCTCGAAAAACAGTACAAAATCCTTTATCCGCTTGATTCCAACAATAACTTGTAGATAACTGTTTCTAAAAATTATTAAACTAGTTTAATATATCTTACAATATTGATAATTATAACACTCCAATCTCAGAATTTACACAAATTTTGAGATTTTTCTCCACATAAACTAACTTTTTTCATAAAAAATACTAAATTTTTACAAGTAAGCGTTTCAAATGTTAACATTACCTGTTTATCCATTTGTTTCCTTTCATATATGGCAGTTTTAGGTCATCTTCATGATAACGCCGTTACGATTTACATTGCTCATCAATTCTCTAATCCCACTTAACGGCCGTCGGCAGGACACAATCCAGACAAACTCACTAAAAATAATTTCCGCGAAACCACCGAGAGAGCTTTTCCTTGTAAGTGAGTACTTACTTGTTATTATTCATTCTTTTTCACCCTGCAAACCATACCTTTTATTATAACCTTTTATTGGCTGCTATCTTATGTTATATTCCAATAATCATAATTCCAGGTAACACTTTTTGTAAATGGATTGCTTTTCTCCGGTTAAGAGGGTGGCCGCCGAAAATAAGATCGAAAAAAATAATCACCTCCGACCACGGCGGCTTCGCCGGAAGTCTATCGCCCGCAACGCACTCACCTCCGGCTAACAGTCACTCGTCGGATTTGGTTCTCTTGTTGGAGAATGTCCTCCGGGAAGAGATAGTTTTGTAGGAGGTGGCGTGATGATCAAGCAACGAGTGACTACTTAAGATAAGGATAATTACTGCCATCTTGCGGTGTAAGTCTTATGGAAAATTTTAGTCTGGGTGTATCATTGGAATAGCTACAGTCATCGGTTGGTTCGAGGATAAATACCCTATCCAAGTGTTTGAGGCAAATTGTTCCTTGGATGAAAAAACGTGAAAGTAAATTTTATGGCAAGGATTCCACTTTCGCTCAAGCTTATCAACTGCTAAATAGCATCACAAACACAGTATATTTACAAAGTCATTTTTCACTTGTTAAGCAGTTGGCACAAACTGATCACCTCTTGAAAGGCTGTACGTCAGCCATCTGGTAGATGGCATTTTTACCCTAGTGTACTCCGATTAACAGATCACTTACCGTAACTGCGTAGCTGATGCGAGGAATGTGCTCCGACGAACCCCCTATTCGTCGGAGGTGGTCATAGGTGCAGCACCCTTCCCAGTTGCGACAGAAATCGCAACAATGCGGTGTAAGCCTATTCAATGGAAGGAATCTGCCCTATACTGTTACTATTGATTCACAATCGAATGGATGGAGGAATGTTTTTTTGATCATTGATGCATTGGCAAATATCGAATTTTATAAAGGATTGAACGAGCAGCTCTACAAGGGGCTGACGTTTTTGAAGGAGAATAATCTCGCATCGTTGCCTGCAGGGCGCTACGAAATCGATGGTGATGCGGTGTTCGCGTTGGTACAGGAATATGAGACGCATCTGCCGGAGGAATGTCGTTGGGAAGCGCACTACACGTATACGGACATCCAGTACATCGTGGAAGGTAGCGAAAAAATGGGCTGGAAAGCGCTGAATGATATCGTGAAGACAGAGGATCGGCCTGAGGATGATATCTACTTCTTCGATGCGGAAGGCGATCATTTCGTGCTGCATGCGGGCCAGTTCGCGGTGTTCGCGCCACAGGATGCCCACCGACCGGGTTTGGCGGTAGATGGACCTGTACCGGTCAAGAAAGTTGTTGTGAAAGTAAAAATGTAATGCTGAAGAAGCCAGAACCGGAGTTGCTCGCGCAATCCCGGTTCTGGCTTCTGTTTGATTATCCAGGAAATGCAAATAGCCGAGAAACATTTCCTTCCGTGTGCTTTTCAATCCAAGTAAAAATACAACGACTGCAACAGATACTCTGATTCATATTTTTGCGCCAATATGAACAGGTGCCGTTTCAGGGTTGCGCGCGTTCCGCTGCCGTTGCGGTAATTCACGAGGTTCTTTTCGTACTGTCTGCGTTCGGCGTCAGTCGCATGCTTTTTGAAGTACCCCCAGACATGGGCCGCGGCATTATCAGCTTGTCCGGGATGGATTTCTTCAGCGAAGGCAGCATCGATGAAGCGATAGAATTCCTTGACCGGATAGGCTTCTTTGTCCTTCAGCAGTGTTCGGATGGCCTGATAGATCGTGGGTGACTTTTCAAGGACGGCATATTTGTAGCGGCCCCACTCTTTTTCCAGCAACAGTAGTTTTGGAGCGGCTGTGGTCGCATTTTGGCATTTGATGGCAGACAAGTTTTTGTCCTTCACTTCCAGCATGATGTCGATCTGCTTGTCCTCCAGCTGTTCGTGAAAAGTCAGGAAGGTCTTTAGGTCGATCGTATCGGTATGGGCGCCGGGGCGTTTCCCAGGCGCCTGCTGGGAGTAATGAATTTTCTGGTTGCCGTCCGCTGCTTTCCAAGT